>ERZ890953.1301-NODE-1301-length-12748-cov-7.173560_pt1 | contig 12748 bp, 8 predicted proteins | sample MGYA00521264_ERZ890953 | MGnify/ENA primary metagenome ERZ890953 (study PRJEB32303, sample SAMEA104408629) | aquatic metagenome | biome: Brackish water; feature: Chemocline; material: water | place: Baltic Sea | collected 2014-10-26T21:54:00 | depth 200 m ... | reverse complement strand
CGACACCGCCGGCACGAACAACACCAGCGGCATCGGCGACCTGCCCTCTTGCCTGGCCGACCCCATCTCGGTGGACGGTGACTTCGACCGGCTGACCTGGTTCGAAGAGGTGGACACCTACGGCACCGACCCCACCCTGGCCGACTCGGACTTCGACACCCTGGACGACGGCGACGAGATCGACCTGCAGGACATCACCGGCTGCCCCGACCCCCTGGACGGCGACAGCGACGGCGACACGCTGCTGGACGGCGACGAGGTCCACAACCACGGCACCGACCCCTGCAATGTGGACAGCGACGGCGACGGCCTGAGCGACAACGACGAGCTCGAGCTCCACGGCACCGACCCCACCCAGCGCGACAGCGACGGCGACGGCATCGAAGACTACGACGAGGTCAACTGCGGAGAGGGCAGCGGCGGCACGTCTACGGACCGCGACGGCGACGGCGTCAGCGACACCACCGAGCTCGCCGCGGGCGATCAGGACTTCGACGGGGACGACAAGCCCAACTGGTGCGACACCGACGCGGACGGCGACGGCCTCGACGACGGCGACGAGTACGGAGCAGACCTCGACTGCGACGGCGTGAATGACTGGCTGGACGACTACGACGACGACCTGTGCCCCGACACGGGCGACACCGACGCCGACACGGACACCGACGCCGATGCCGACTCGGACACCGACGCGGACACCGACACCGACGCGCTCTGCGACTCAGGTGAGACCTACTGCGGCGGCAAGCTCACCGGCGGAGGCTGCAACAGCCCGGCTGGTGCCCTGCTGCTGCTGCCGGCCCTGCTGGGCGGGCTGTTCATGGCCCTGCGCCGCTTCAGACGCGGCGCGGCCGGCATGGGCGCCGCCCTCCTGGCCTTGGCGCTGATGGCCCCCGACGCTCAGGCCCAGGGCCTGAGCGCCCAGAGCTTTCATCCCAGCATCGACGGTGACCGCCTGCTGGTGCTCGACGACGCGGTGCTCGCCCCCGAAGGCGGCGCACAGCCCGGCGGCGGCCTGCTGTTCAACTACGCGATCCGGCCCGCGGTCTACCGCCTGGACGACGGCACCGAGCAGAGCGTGGTGGACGGCCTGGGGACCCTGGATGCCCTCGTCTTCTTTCGCCTCGCCTCCCGGCTCCGGCTGGGCATGGATCTGCCCATCAACCCCGTGGTGACCGGTGACGGTGTCACCGGGGGCCACCTGCTGGGCGACATCGCCCTGGACACCAAGGTCACGATGTTGGACCGCCGTGACGGCCTGGGCCTGAGCGCCAGCGCCCGGGTGTCCCTTCCGACGGGCTCGAGCGACGCCTGGGTGGGCGCCGGCGGCCTGACCGCTCGCGCCATGCTGGGCGCCAGCACCACCATCGGCACGGCTGGCAACAACGAGGCGTTGGTGCTGGCCGCCAACGCCGGCCTGGCCACGGGCAGCGGTGCCCTGGACGACTTCGACCTCAGCTGGGGCATGCGCATGCCCTTCGGCGTGGGCGCGTCCTACGCCTTCGCCGAGCCCGTCTGGGCCACGGCCGAGCTCAGCGGGGCCTGGGTGATGGGCAACACGGACCAGCCCGGCGCCCTGCCCCTCGAGGCGCTGCTCTCCCTGCGCTTGCGCCCCACCAGCTCGAACCTGATGATCACGCTGGGCGGCGGCCTGCCCCTGAGCCAGGGCGTGGGCAACCCCGACCTGCGCGGCCTGGCCGGCGTGGCGTGGTCCCCGCCCGCCCGCGAGAAGCGCAGCTGGAACCTCCCCGCCGAGCTCCGGCCCGCGCCTGAGCCCCAGGCCAGCCCCATCCCCGCGGGCATGGGCCGCATCGCCGTGAGCGCCCAGCGCATCCAGGGCGGCGCGACCGAGCCGGTGCAGGCCACGGTGGTGGTCCTGGGCGCCATCTCCGACGTGGACAGCCGGCACCACACCGTGTCACGCAAGCCCGTGCGGGCTCAGTGCAAGGGCAACGGCCAGACCGAGATCGATCTCGAGCCCGGCGACTACACCGTGCGGGTGGTGGCCGAGGGCCTGCTGCCTACCACCACCATGATCACGGTCCGCGCCGGCGCCCAGCTGCCACTGGCGGTGGAGCTGGAGCCGGTGGAGAACGCCAAGTTCACCGCGGGCGCCCAGGGCCAGGTCAACCTGCTGCCCAGCTGGCATGAGGTCCCCTTCCGTCCAGACTCCAAGGCTCTGTCTTCCGAGAGCAAGGACCGGCTGGCCAAGCTCAGCACCTGGTGGGCGAAGCACCTCGCGGGCACCTTCGTGGTCATCACGGGCTACGCCACCGACGAAGAGCTGGCCGAGGGCACCCCCCTGCACGAGCAGCGGGCCGCCGCGGTCAAGCAAGAGATCGCCCTGCCGTCGGGCCTCACCCACTGCGTCACCGTACGCCAGGGCAGCTGCGGCACCCCCGAGGACCCCACCTCCTGCCACAAGGTCACCATCGACGTGACCGACCTGGCCTGCCCAGACCTGCGGCCCCCGGGCCAGTAGCCCAGAGGGGGCATCGTGAACGCTCGCCTGGCCGCCCTGCTCCTGTTCCCCGGCTGCGCCTGGGTCACCGACGACGAACTGAACAGCTACCAGGAGGGCTGCGACTGCCCCGACGCTGGCCTGATCGTCTACCCCGACCTGGACGGCGACGGCTTCGGCGACGAGGACGCCGCCACCACCTGCCCGGAGGATGACGGCTACCTGACCACCGGCGGGGACTGCGACGACGGTGACGCCGATGTCCACCCCGGGGCCGAGGAGAGCTGCAACGGCCTGGACGACGACTGCGACGGCGAGACCGACGACGCCGACGCAGTGGACGCCTGGCGCTGGTACCAGGACTCCGATGCCGATGGCCACGGTGATCCGGACGCCTGGACCATGGCCTGCAGCCAGCCCGATGGCTACGTGGCCGTGGGCGACGCCGACGACTGCGACGACGACGACGCCGCGGTCTCACCGGCCGCGGACGAGATCTGCGGGGACCTGAAGGACAACGACTGCGACGGCCTCCCGGGCGACTGCCGCCAAGAGGGCAGCGAGCCCTGGGCGACCACCCTCCTCCGTGTCCATGGCGCCACCGAGGGGGACGGGACCGGCCAGGCCATGTCCGGAGGCGTGGACCTGAGCGGAGACGGCGTCGCCGATCTCGCCGTCGGAGCCAACGACTGGTTTGGCGACGGCAACGGCATGGTAGGCATCTTCGTGGGTCCGTTCGACGAGAACGAGAACGTCGACATGGTCCACGCCACCATCAGCCTCGATGGGTCCACCGCCGCCCCCGGGGTAGGACGCAGCCTGGCGATGGTCGGCGACATGGACGGAGGGGGCGAGCCTTGGCTCGCGGTGGGTGCCTCCCCCCTCGCTCCCAACGGCACCGACTCAGGCGCGGTCTACCTCCTCGAGGGTCCCTTGGGCAACGGTGTGCTGGAGCTGAGCTCCATCGCCGCGGTGGTCCTGGACTTCGCAGGCCCAGGTGATGCTCTGGGCTCCGCCCTGTCATCGGGCCTGGACGCCACGGGCAACGGCTTCCCCGACCTGGTGGTGGGCGCGCCGGGCGCCGACGACAACGCCGGCGAGGCGTTGTTCTTCGAGGGCCCTGTGTCCACCTACGCCAACCGCACCACCGCCCGGGGCATCATCCAGGGCGACGCCCGCGACGACACCATGGGCAGCGCGGTCCGGCTGCTGCCGGACCTGGACGGCGATGGCCTGGCCGACCTCGCGGTGGCAGCCCCCTGCGGTGGGGACAGCAACCAGGGCCAGGTGCAGCTGTTCCTCTCCCCCCTGGACAGCAGCTTCGACGGCTCAGCAGCCGCCGAGACCTACGTCGGCGAGCACATGAACGACCTGCTCGGCCGGGTCGCCTCGGCGGGCGACGTGGACGCAGACGGCCGCAACGACCTCCTGCTGGCGGCCCCCTACGGCTCCGATGACCAGGCGGGGGTGGTGTACCTGGTGCTGGGTGCCACCAGCATGGTCTCCACCGTGGGCAGCGCCTGGGCGACCATCGAGGGCAGCGTCGGTGGGGGCAACCTGGGCGCAGGCATCAGCGGCCTCGAAGACTTCGACGCCGACGGTCACGCCGACCTGCTGCTGGGCGCTCCCAGGGCCGACACCCCCAGCACCGACGCCGGCACCTGCTACCTCTTCTACGGCTCGGTGCGCGGCAGCCTGGTCAGCGCCAACGCGGACTTGACCCTCAGCGGATCGGGATCCAACGTCAGGAGCGGCTCGGTGGTTGCGGCCGCCGGCGACCTGAACGCCGATGGCTACAGCGACGCGCTCATCGGCGCGCCATACGGCGCAAAGGGCGAGGTGGGGCTGCTGGTGGGCGACGGCTGGTAGGTGCCTGAGGCACCTGTAGGAGCCTGAAGCACAAGGGCCGGCCCGCGGGAGCGGACCGGCCCAGGAGAGGCTCGAGCCTGGCGCTAGTTGACCGGGCTGTCGTAGACGATGGCCTCGCCGAAGTAGAAGTGCGAGACGTCGGCGTCGTCGCCCCCGGTCTCGTGCTCGATGGTGACGTAGATGTTGTTGTCACTCTCGAGCTCGAGGTCGTGGATCGCCGGGTCGTCGGCCCCGCCAGCGGGGTCGATGGTGGCCGAGGCGATCTCGACGAAGGTGGCGCCGCCGGTGTCTTCGAAGACCGTGATCTTGGCGTCGAGCAGCGAGCCGTGCATAGCGGTCTCGACGTAGATGCTCAGGTACTTGCCGTCGAGGCCATCGGTGTCGTTGGCCAGGACCTTGTAGTTGTCGCTCTCGTCGCTGACGGAGTCCAGGGCGCCCGCGAAGCCGCCATAGAAGTAGCCCGGAGTGTTGCTGCTCTCGGACATTCCGACGGTGTTGGCCAGGCCGATGGGATGGTTGGACTCGATCTCCCAGGGGTCGCTGTTGAAAGACCAGGGACCGGAGAAGATCAGCGGGTAGAAGTAGCCAGCGCCCACGCCACCGTCACCGTTGGCGTCCTCGACGGACACGTAGTACCGGCCCTCTTCGGGCAGGCGCACGGTGGCGCCCGGATCGTAGTACCACAGGGCCGAGCCGGTGGTGTAGCCGGGGTCGTCGGTCTGCGCGAGCACGTCGCCCATGGGGCCGTAGACGGTCACGATGGGCTCGAGCATGCCCGTGTAGTCCTGCCAGAACGACACGTGCAGGTAGCTGCCCACGGACTTGCCGCTGACCTCGAAGACGAACCAGTCCACGTCGCCAGGAGCCTCGATCTCTCCGAAGGTCTGGACGGGGTAGGTCTGGTCGGTGGCCACATCGCCGAAGAGCCACCAGTAGTACCAGAGGTCGTCCTCGGTGGACTCCATGGACTCATCGTAGGAGTCGTCGGCGTCGGAGGCGGAGTCGTTGGCACCCCACTCGTACTCCTCCAGGTTCAAGGTAGAGAAGTAGATCTCGTAGTCGAAGGTGCTGCCACCGGAGCCGCCCTCGCCTGCCCAGTCGCCCCACTCGATCACTTCCACGTAGTAGCCAGCCGCGTCGTAGGCCTGGAAGAACATGGCGGAGTCGGTGCCCCAGGACCAGTAGGGGAAGTCGTCGTTCTCGCCCAGGAACTCGCAGTCGGCGTTGTAGAGCCTCATGACGGTGTCGGGCTCTCCGTCTTCGTCGTAGATGTAGGAGGCCGTGAAGGCCATGACGGTCTCGCCACCGGTGGGCGCGACAAAGTAGAAGTCGCGGTCGCCGGACTGGTCGATGGTCTCGGCGATGCCGGCGTTGCCATCGACGTCGAACTCGACGGCGAAGGCGCTGGCGCAGTCGTCACCGACGTCGGTGTCGGTGTCGGTGTCGGTGTCGGTGTCGGTGTCGGTGTCGTTGTCGGTGTCTGCGTCACCATCGGGCGGATCGGTGGGGGTGTCGCCCGGGGGACAACCGATGAGAGCCAGAGAGCCTGCGGTGAGCAGAAGAAGGGTGAAGGCGCGCATGGTTCCTCCTGCGATGAGCCTGTGGGGATGGAAATTCCGTTGGAATCCACGGCAATGTAGAGAGGAATCCACGCGACCGCAAGGGGAAGGCGCGTTTCCTGTCGCCTGTGGGGCCGCCGGCCGAGGGAACCCCGCCCCGCCGCTCCCATCCCAGGACACCATAGCCTCCCCTGAAGGTTTGGAATGACGGGCAATCCCAGCGACGTTCGCCCCCAGGGCGAAGGTCGGGGTAGACTCTCTGCAACCCCGGTGCCTGCTATGACCGGCTCCAAGCCCCCCGATGCCCCCGATCGCACCTGGAAGGCCCCCGGACTCGCGGGCGCAGATCCAGGCCACGGCGCCACTTCGCTCGAGCCTGATGCGGCCTGGGACGCGCGGGTCGAGGTCACCGCCAAGGTCCCCCGCGAAGCCTGGCCCTGCCGCGCCGAGCAACGCCACCCGGTGCTCCGTGTGGCAGCAGGGCCCGACCTGCTCGCCTTCGTGCGGCTCGAGCTGGGCCTGGAGGTGATCCTGGGCCGGGACGAGGGAGCCGACCTGCGCCTGCGGGACTCCAGCGTCAGCCGCCGTCATGCCCGCCTCCAGCTCCAAGGGGACGGCGCGGTCCTGGTCGTGGACCTCGGCTCGACCAACGGCGTGCGCCTCGACGACCGGCTGGTCCAGCGCGGCCAGATGATCGAGGGCGCTCGGCTCGAGCTGGGCACGGTCTCGCTCCGGCTGGACATGATGACCACCAGCGAGATCTCCCACCTGGCCAAGGTGCGGGCGCGACTGCTGGCCGCCCACAACCGCGACCCCCTCACGGGGCTGCTCACCCGCGCCTTCCTCGAGGACGAGCTGCCTCGCATGGCGGCCACCTGCGCGCAGACCGGCGTGCCCCTGTGCTGCCTGTTCTTCGACCTGGACCACTTCAAGCGCATCAACGACTGCTTCGGCCACGCCGTGGGCGATCTGGTCCTGGAGACCATGGCGCAGCTGGCCCTGCTCGACTGCCGCGACACCGACGCCTGCCTGCGCTACGGCGGCGAGGAGTTCGTCATCGTCCTGCAGGGGTCCAGCGCCGACGACGCCGTGAAGGCGGCCCGCCGGCTGTGCCGCGCGGTGCAGGGCTACGACTGGAGCCGCAGCCACCCCGGCCTGGTGGTCACCATCTCGTGTGGCGTGGCCTGCCGGCGGGTCAACGAGGATCTCGGCGCCTGGATCGGCCGCGCCGACCGCGCCATGTACGTAGCCAAGCGCAAGGGGCGCAACCGCGCCGTGCGCGCTGTGGGCGACTAGGAGCTCGAGCTAGAGCTATAGCAGCCCCAAACGATCCTTCATGCCCAGCACGCGACGCACCCTGTCGTCCAGGGAGGGCAACAGCGTGGGATCGTGGCGCAGCTCGGCCTCGAGGATGCCCAGATAGTCGATGCCCTTGTCCCAGTCGGGGGGGGCGGTGGTGAGCAGGATGTCATTGCCCGCCCGGAACGCGGCCAGGAAGAGCTGCTCAGGATCATCGCCCGTGGCCTGGGCCAGGGTGCCGATGGCGAGGTCGTCGGTGATGGTGGGCCAGCCTTGTTCGTGGGCCATGCGCACGATCTCGGGGCACAGGATGGCGGGCTTGCCGCCGTAGATCTGGTAGCCCACATTGCCCACCATCACGCCGTCGAGGGCCGCGCCCGCCTGCCGGAAGGCGGACATCTCCAGCTCGAGGGCTTCGTGGGACACGTCGCGCACCAGGAGGTGGAAGTCGGTGTTCTCGCTCAGATCACCGTAGCCAGGGTAGTGCTTGCCCACCGACAGCACGCCCGCCTGAGCCAGGCCCCCGGCGAAGGCGCTGCCCATGGAGGCGACGTGCTCGGGGTCGGCGCCGTAGCTGCGCCCGGACTCGTACATCAGCCCCGATCCGGCGAGATCCAGTACGGGAGCCAGGCTGACGTTGAGGCCGAGCTGGCCCATGCCCTGGCCCACAGCGACGCCCCAGGCCAGTGCCTGAGCGTGACTGCCCTGGCCGAGCTCGCGAGCCGATGGCACATGCTCGAGGCCGGGCATGAAGCTGAGCTTGTTGAGCTCCCCACCCTCGACGTCGGCCGCGATGAGCAGCGGGACCGTGGCCCGCGCCTGCAGGTCCTGGATTCGCGCCCGGACCTTGTCCGCGTCCTTGAGCAGGTTGCCGACCATGACCACCCCGCCCACCCGCACCGGGCCGGTCTTGGCCAGGGGCGGATAAGACATGAGCACCTGACCCAGCTTGTCCTCGAGGCTCAACGACGCGAGCGCCGCGTCGACGCGAGCAGCCGAGATGGGCCGGAGCGCAGGACCCTGGGCGGGTGGTTCTTCGGCGGCTGCAACCAGCACGATGGCACCGGCCAGCACAACGGGCAGGATAAAGGCTAGGTACTTCATCCCGCGCAACATATCCCGCCGAGCGCCGAGGGCATGGGTCGGGGGGTGACTGCCCGCGCTGGATTGCACCGTGGGTCCGACAGGCCCCGCAAGCCAGCTCCACGGGGGTTAGGCTGGCGAGGTGCGACCCCTGCGCCCACTCGTGCTGAACACGCTGAGCTTCTGGCTCTGGGCCCTCGCGCTGCTCTCGTTCGGGCTCTTCGCCGCCACGGCCACCCAGCGCTTCCACGCCGACCTGCAGCGAAAAGAGGCCGCCCGCTTCGTGGCCAGCACCCAGCAAGCCATGGAGCTGTGGGAGCGCCAGGTGCTCGACGCCGCGTCCACCTGGCTGGCCGGCTTCGAGGCCTCCAGCGACCCGCTGGGCTTCGAGCTGCAGACCCGTCACGACATTCCATGGATGGATTCCTTCTACCTCTGGGACACCCGGGACGGCAGCCTCATCCATCCCGCCCAGCCCCCGACCAGCCCTCAGGCGCCCGAGCTCACCTGCATGGCCGGGGTCGAGCGCATGGCGCCGGTGCTGCCCGAACGGGCTGAAGCCCTGGCCTACCTCTCCTGCCTGCCGGCGGCGCCCTCCGTGGAGGTGCTGCTCACCGAGCGAGCCGCGCGGCTGATGATGCAGACAGGACGCATCGAGGGCGCCAAGCGAGCAATCCAGGCGGCCCAGACCCCCTTGGGCATGCCCCTGTCCCAAGGCGCGATCCGTGGCATCCCCGCCCCTGCCCTCGTCCGGTGGCGCCTGCTCCACCTCGAGCTGCTGCTGCTGCAGGGGGATCTCGAACAGGCCCGCGAGCAGACCCTGAACCTGGCGGCGGAGATCGCAGACCTCTCCGGCCCAGCCCTGGGCGACCTGCTGGACAGCTCCATTCCGCGCATCAACGAGCTGCTGGGCGAGCTCGCCAGCCCGCCGGAGTTCGCCAAGCTCGAGATGGATCTCGACCGCGCAGCCCGACGCATGGAAGCCTGGTACGAGGTCAAGGACCGCCTGTCCCATCGCACCGAGCTCCCCGACGCGGGCGAGCGCCCCCTGCTGCTGCGGGATCCCTATGGCACCCCGCCCTTCCTCCTGATGTTCCGCAAGGCCGGCAAGCCGGACCAGGCCATCGCCGTGCAGGTGGACGAGGGCGTGCTCGTCGAGCGGCTGCTCAAGGTGATCGAGGATGGCTACGGCGCCAAAGTACTCGTACAGGACGGCTCGGGGCGCCGCATCGCCGGCCCTGACTTCACGGCCCTGCGAGACCGGCAGCTCACCTTCCCGCTGGTGTTCGAGTACCTGCGCGTCAGGCTTCCCCAGGGGGCCGGCCCCACCAGCACCGAGCGCAACCGGCTGCTGCTCATCCAGCTACTGCCCATCGGACTCACCGTGTTGATGGGCACCCTGGCCCTGCTGGCTCGCAGCGCCGCCATCCGACGTCGCCTCGAGCTGGAGACCAGCCGTTCCGAGTTCATCACCCGGGTGACCCACGAGCTCAAGACCCCCCTGGCGGGCATACGGGTGATGGCGGAGGCGCTCGAGATCGGCGCCTACAGCTCTCCAGAGCAACACACCGAGCTGGCGCTGCGCATCCTGAACGAGTCCGAGCGCCTGGCCCAGCGCGTGGATGAGGTGCTGAACATGTCGCGGGCTCCGGCCGACTTCCGCCTGGAGCCCACCGACATCACGGCGCTGTGCCAGGAGGTAGCCGAGCGCTGGCACGACCTGATGGATCAGAACGACATCTCCCTCGAGCTCGTGCTGCACACGATGCCTCCGGTCATGGCCCAACAAGCGCTGCTGCGGGACGCCCTGAGCGCGCTGGTCGAGAACGCCATCAAGTACCGAGACCCCACCCGACCCTCTCGGGTCAGGCTCGAGGCCAGGCCGAGCGGTCGCCGCTGGGTGATCTTCGAGGTGGTCGACAACGGCATCGGCGTCCCGGCCGCCAAGCGCAAGGCGATCTTCGAGCCCTTCGCGCGGGTGGAGGGCCCTGGCCGAGGGCGCTCGGGAGGCCACGGGCTGGGGCTGTCGTTTGTCGCCAACGCCGCCCGTGTGCACCGCGGTCGAGCGGAGTGTCGGGAAGGTATCGAGGGCGGTAGCCGTTTCATCCTGCGCATCCGAAGATGAGCGCGTTCCTGTGACCCAGCGCCCTTGGGCGACGGCCTGGAACGTGTGATGATGATCTGGCGAAGGAGGAGTCCATGAGCAACACGGCCACCGACAGCTCTCCCACCATCCTGTTGGTCGAAGACGACGGCACCATCGCCCTGGGCATGGTGCGGATGCTGGAGATGGAAGGCTACACCGTCAAGCACTTCGTCACGGGAGAAGAGGGCCTGGCCTCGCTGGCCGAAGGGCTGCCGGACCTGGCCGTGTTGGACTGGATGCTCCCGGGCATCGACGGCATCGAGGTGCTGCGCACCATGAAGCGCGAGCACCCCTCCGTGCCCGTGATCATGCTGACCGCTCGCATCTCCGAGCAGGACCGCATCCGCGGGCTCGACGCCGGGGCCGACGACTACGTGGTCAAGCCCTTCTCCCTGCGCGAGCTCGCCGCCCGCATCCGGGCACGCCTGCGCACCACCCAGCGCGTGGCGGAGCGTGAAGGCTGGCTCGAGTTCGGCAGCGTGCGCATCGATCTCCGCCACCGCATCCTCGTGCGCGACGGCCAGGAGACCCGCCTGACCACCCACGAAGCTGGCGTGCTGGCCTACCTGGTGGCCCGCCCGGGCCAAGACGTGCCCCGCGACGAGCTGCTCGAGAAGGTCTGGGGCTACGTGCCCACCATCGCCACCCGCACGGTCGACAACCAGATCCTCAAGCTGCGCAAGAAGATCGAAGACAACCCCAACGATCCGCGCCACATCCTCACGGTCTACGGCACCGGCTACCGCTTCGAGCCATAGCCGCGCACAGAAACGAAAAGGAGCACCTCATCAGGTGCTCCCTCTGATCGCGCGGGCCGCAGCCGGGCGCTAGACGTTCAGCTCGCCACCGCAGACGGTGATGGACTGGCCGTTGACGGCCCCGGCATCTTCGCTGGCCAGGAACACGATGGCTCCGGCCACCTCTTCCGCCTCGAGCAGGCGGTTGAAGGGGTTACGCGCCTCGAAGCTGGCCCGCACGTCTTCGGGAGTGGACTCGAGCTTCTCGGCCATGACTTCGATCTGGGCGATGTCGGCCTCGGTGTTCAGGGTGCCGGGGCAGACCGCGTTGACGGTGATGCCATGCTCGGCGACCTCGACGGCCAACGCGCGTGTGAAGCCGACCAGCCCGTGCAGGGCGGCGGAGTACGCGACCATCAGCTTGTAGCCCTTGAGGCCAGCGGTGCCGATGACGTTGACGATACGGCCCTTTTCCTTGCGGATCATGTAGGGCAGGACCTTGAGGGAGCAGAGGTAGGCCCCCGTGAGGTTGACCTTGAGGATCTCCTCCCAGGTGCGGACGTTGGTGGTGACCAAGGCACCGATCTTCATCATGTCCGCAGAGTTGACCAGCACATCGGCTGGCCCAGCGGCCATGAAGGCGGCTTCGACGCTAGCGGGGTCGCCCACGTCGATGCGCACTGGCCTGGCACCGATCTCGTCGGCGAGAGCCTCGATCTCCTTGGTGGTCGCCGCCATTATGGTTACACGATCCCCGAGGGCCGCGAAACGCCGTGCCGCGGCGGCTCCGACACTGCTCGAGCCTCCAGTGATGATCACATGGCGCCTGATCATTCTGCCTCCAACGCATACGCGCTTTGCTGGCCGGGCTGGCTGTCCACAGTCTTGTGGAAGGCAGAGCCTCCAGCAGGTTGACTCCACAGCTGCTTTAACCCGCTGCAGCTGGAGATGGCGCGCCTTTGACTACGATATCGTCCACCAGCCCACACCGGATGTGCTGGCGACGACGGTGGCGGCTCAAAAAGCGGCCCTTTTCGAACGCTTCGGACTGGACTATCCTCGGTTGATATCCTCCTGAACCGCGTCGAAGGCCCCCATGTTCACCATCTGCAAGCTCCTGGTCCCCTTCGACGGCACCGACACGGCACGGGCGGCGGTATCCCTGGCCCTGCAGCTGGCTCACGCTCACGCGGCCGAGCTCCACATGCTCACGGTGCTGCCCAGGCTGGACAAGGTCATGAAGAAGCGCCTGACCACCAAGCCCCACGGCACCGCGGTGGAGCGCGCGATCCGCGACAACGAGGGCGCCCTCGAGGCCGCGGTGCGCGTCGAGCTCGACCGTGCGCGCGACGCTGGCCACAGCTGGGGCCACCCCCGCCTGTTCACCCACGTCTCCGGCGGCAGCTGGAGGATCGCCGTCCAGAACCTGGTGGAGGAGCGGGAGATCGACGTCATCGTGGTGGGCACCCACGGACGCCAGGGCCTGGTGGAGGCGTTCTGGGGCACCGAGACCGAGGAGTGGGTGCGGAACTCCCCCTGCTCGGTGCTCGTGGTCAAGGCCCAGGGCTACCCCTACCTGCGGGACTGAGCGAGC
>ERZ890953.1300-NODE-1300-length-12749-cov-5.118324_pt1 | contig 12749 bp, 12 predicted proteins | sample MGYA00521264_ERZ890953 | MGnify/ENA primary metagenome ERZ890953 (study PRJEB32303, sample SAMEA104408629) | aquatic metagenome | biome: Brackish water; feature: Chemocline; material: water | place: Baltic Sea | collected 2014-10-26T21:54:00 | depth 200 m ... | reverse complement strand
ATCCACTACCAACCGCCTACCACCCCCGATCACGGAGTTTGTGCAGCTTGCAGCATTGCCGCGCCAATCGCCTCGGCCAGTGCCAAATTGCGCTCTTCCAGCACGAGTACTACCGCCAGTGGTTTACTCTCGCTGCCCGGCAACGTTCCCCCCAAAAACCAGGTGAGTTCTTCTCCCTCAGGGAGCAAAGTAATCTGCCAGGTTCGTTCGCCTTCCTCGGCGAAATTGGCCGCATCCGCCAGGGTCGGGTAGTTTCGCGCTGGGCCCAACGCCGGGAGTAAATTCCAGCCGTCTTCGGGGTATTGGTAGGCCTGGACGATCTTGGGCACTGGTTGAAAGCCGTCATTGCTCAAGGCGGCGGCGAGCAGAACAATGCTCATCGGGCTGGCTGCCTCCGCGGTGAGGGGAATATCATCACCGGGCAAGCGCAGGGGAACAAACGCCAGCCAATCGGCGGGCACACCGCTCGGGAATAGAACCAACGCCAGGTCCCCTGTCGGGTAGCGTCCCTGGGTAGCACGATTGAGCAACGGGGCACGCGCATCTTGAATCAGTTCATCCCAAATTTCATCCAATTGATTGGGGTCATACGTCGGATGCGAGGCCAGGGTCAAAATTTCACCGTTTACGGCATTAATCACCAATAACGCACCGGAATGGTCGCCCAGAAGTTCATCGGCTGTATTTTGCAGATTCAGATCGAGGGTAAGGCGCACGTCCAACCCCGGGGGTGGATCGCCATACAGCAGGTGATGCCACCATACGGTGAGGGGGTCGTTGCCCTGCTGGCCGCGCAAATAGGGATCGAGCGTGGCTTCGAGTCCGGCCTGCCCATAAACGGGGTGGTTATAACCCAGCACCGAGCCGAGTTCGGGCGTATCGATGTTTCGCGTGTATGCTCCGGCCTGTCCAACGGTTTCTACCAGCGGCGTGCTGTGACGGTCCAGCAGAGTGCCGCGCGGCACCGTTAAATCAGCGATAGCGCGGCGAGGGTTATCGCTGCGGGTGAGTAAATCGGGGCCGCGATAGAAACCCCACCAGCCGTTGACGAGCACAGTGGCAGCGATGGCGACGAGTAGAATGGCTGCGAGGGGGAAAATCGTGGCTGGTTTGACATCTGCCGTCAGGAGGTCGGGACGTCTGATATCGGAGCCGCTGATATGCAAGAGAATCAAGAGCGCCAGAAACGAAGTCAGTAACGATGAACCGCCATATGAGACGAAGGGCAGGGTCACACCGGTCAGGGGCAGTAAGCGCAGATTGCCACCCATGATCAGAATGCTCTGGGCGGTGATGTGGGCGGTTAGTCCAGCGGCTAGATAGCGGCGAAAAGGATCGGCAGACGAGAGTGCAATCCGCAGGCCGCGCTGGGCGATGAAAGCCAGCAAAAGCAGCAACCCCAACGTGCCCACCAGACCGGTTTCTTCGGCAATGGCGGCAAAGAGAAAATCGGAATGCGCCACGGGGACAACGCCGGGGTTCCCCATACCGGGGCCGCGTCCGAAAATTCCACCGCTGGCGACGGCGATCAGCGATTGCACAATCTGATACGAGCGCCCGCTGGGGTCAAGCCAGGGGTTGAGCCAGGCATCCACGCGCAGGCGCACCACATCGAAGAGCATATACCCGGCGGTTCCCGCCAACCCCAAACCAATCACGCTGAACACCGGCACCAGCCGCCAGCCAGTCGCCAGGAAAATCATCACCGAGTAGATGAAGATGAAAAGCGAAGCGGTGCCCAGGTCGCGCTGGACGATGAGCAAAAGTAAGGCCAGGCCGGTCATAATAACCGTTGGCATTAGTACATTAAAGGGTTTAAAGGTTTGAAGGTTTGAAGGTTGAACGTTTAAACGTGTCAACTTGCCAACCTGCCAATGATCCGCAAGGTAGGCGGCAAGATAAACAATCAGCAACAGCTTGAGCGGCTCCGACGGTTGTAGATACACCCCGCAACACCCTAACCACAAGCGCGGGCCATACCCCAGGGGATTGGTGCCGAGAATCAAAGTCAGTGCCGTGAGGATGATGCCACTGGTCAACCAAATATATTTGTATCGCCGCAGCGCATCAAGCGGATTTTTCAGCCGCAAACCGACGATAAGCGCGCCAAGGGCAACAGCCAGCCAGATAGTTTGGCGCAGGCCGTAGGTGAAGGTCAAGCGCCAGATGGTCAGCAAACCCCAACCACTCAACAGTGCGATGAGCGGCAGCAATAAAGGATCGCTCTTGGGCAGGCGGCGGGAGGTTTCTCGCAGAGCAATCGCAAAACCAACCAGCCAGATCAGATAGCCAAGCCAATGCCCCAGACGATAGTCCACTTCCCAGGTGCGGGCATGTGCCGCCGGGGAAAGAGTCAGGGCCAGGGCATAAAATCCTACGAACAGGGCTGCCAGCACAAACAATCGGCGTTGGGTTTTATCCATAGGTTTATTGTATCGGGAAAAGCCGCGGCTGTGAAATAGTTCCCCCGGTTAGCGATCAGGGATCAGATAATCAGGGATTAGGATAGGCGTTTCAGGCCTGATCGCCTAATCCCTGATTACCAGTTTCCGGATTTACGAATAGGCTACCTGTCCATCGGCCACAACCATTTTGCGGCGGCGATAGGCCCAGCACATATACGAAACCGAAACGAAATAGCTGGCCGGTAAGCGGTGCAGCCCTTTGATCTTGGTATCCAGCACGGTGGTTGCGCCACCGAAGCCCATCGGGCCAATGCCCATTTGATTGGCTTCCTCGGTGATGCGCTTCTCCAACGCGGCGATTTCCGGGTCGGAGCTTGATTCTTCCATTTGCCCGAGTAGCGCTTCCTTGGATGCCAGGTACGAAGAGCCGCGATCTCCGCCGATGGATACGCCCAACGATCCCGGAGCACATCCTTTACCCTGAGCCTGGAAGACCGCATCCAGCACCACTTTGCGCACACCTTCGAGGTCGCGCCCCGCACCAAGGTTATTATCCGGCAGTTTGTACTGCGCACCGACATTTTCGCAGCCGCCGCCCTTGAGCATCAACTCCATTGTCAGGGGTTGATCTTCATCGACTTCTTCAAAATGGATCGTGGGATAGTGGTCATCGCCGGAATTGTCACCGGTATTTTTACCGCTGATGGCATTGACCGAATTGGGGCGCAAGTACGACTTTTGGGTGGCTTGCCCCACCGCGGCCTGAATCTGCGCCCGAAGTTTGCGCGTGCTCCAGCCCTCGGGGTAATGCACATAAAAGAGGGGGGTGCCGGTATCCTGGCAGATCGGTGTCGAGTTGGCGCGCGCCATCTCTACATTTTTGATAATCGTGTCCAGTGCGCCAGCCGCCGCCGAGCCGCCTGCTTCCTGCTTTAGCGAAGCGCGTAATTTTTCTTCCACATCCGGGGGCAAATTGGTCGCCGTCAGGCGCACCAGTTCGAGAATTTCTTGGGTAAGATCGGGTTGCATGGAAACCTCCAGTGTTCAGTATCGGGTAATCAGTCACCAGTGGACAGCATCCAGATGGATGGTTGAAAGCTGGTGGCTGGCTACTGATTACTGCTATATCATACCCCAAATCGAATGAATCTGTGAATAAACAGGCTTTCCGATCTACTCAAAACGTTGGGGATCCACCGGGCAAAAAAAACGGTTGTCGAGCATTTCGGCGTCTTTTTGCGGACAAATTACTTTATCCCGCGATTTTACCTTGAACATAGTTGTGAATTCTTTTCTCGATCTCTTGATCCATTTCCGGTTTTTCATAACTCTCCAGCCGTGATCGAACAATTTCTCCAGCCCGAGCGCTAGTATCTTTTCTGCCTTGTTGTACCCAATCGTTATAACTCATGCGATTGAGTAGAATGGTATCAAAATGCTCATCCCGAAAATGTTCGAAAGTCGAAGGGTGGCTCAAAAACTCTCCCCCGACACCAACTTCTTTGATCGTATCAAAATCGATGGTCGCGTCGGAAATCGTCACCGGGCGCAATATGCGCTTGACCATGGCAATGATCTCTTCGTCAATGATGAATTTCTCATAACTCATCGCCAGATACGATCCTAGAATACCGCAAGAGTGTAGCAAAAAAGTAGTTCCAGAGCGCATTGCCGTCAACAAGCAGATCGCCGATTCAATCCCGGCCTGCATATCCGGAATGTGAGCATCGGTGAGGTTGCCTCCGCTACGCCCCGGCACCCCATAGAATTGTGCCATCTGGGCGTTTGCCGAAACAAAGATCGACGTCTCTGGCGCTCCAATCGATAGATTGCCGCTGCGCATATCGGTTGTGCCGGGGATATTACCAAAGATGACGGGAAGTCCCGGAGTAATCAACTGGGTGAGCACCAACCCTGAAAGAATCTCAGCGTTCTGCAACACAATCGTCCCAGCTAGGGTGATCGGACCGGTTGAACCTGACATCATCAGGTTTTCGAACATAATTGGCTGATGGTTCTCTGCGTAAACGACAATCGCATCAGACATATTATGATCCCACACCAGCGGCGAGATGGGGTTGATCGTCGGCAAGATCACATATTTGTCCTGAATATACGCCCTACCACCCCACAAGAAACTCGCCATTTCGATGGCATCTTGGGCCGCCATCTTCGGCACAACCGATCCCATAAAGGGTTTATCGGAATACGTCAAATTAGCTTGCATCAAATAGAGGTATGCGTGTTCAGATGGCACGTCCCCGGGATCGACCATCTCATAACCCAGCATATCAATCTGCTCAGACGTATGCACAAGTTTGCAGAAATTGATATAGTCTTCCAGCGTGCCCCGGCGCTGCTCACCTCTGACATCTGCGATGAAGGGAGCGCCATAGCCGGGTGCAAAAACCGGGTCGCCGCCACCGACAAGAACGCTTTTTTGAGGATTGCGAGCAGTGATTTCGAACTGGCGCGGCACAGTTTCCAGGGCTGTAGTGAGTTGGCGTTCGTTAAAAAACACTGTCTTACCTTTGATCTTAAAGCCATGCTGTTTGAAAATCTGCAAGGCTGCCGGCGCCTGGAAAACCACCCCCATCTCGCCCAGAATTTGCATGGAAGTGTTGTGAATTTTCTCTAACTCTTGCTTTGAAAAATGTTGAAGTTGATCGAGCATGACGAATTCTCCTTGTGATGATCAAAGTTCTTTGGGGGTAACAGCAACAGTTCCCAGAGAACCATTCTCGACAATTATACTCACGGAAAGCCCTGATGGTATAATCCAGCGTATCATTTAGAGGTGACTGATGCTCGGACTAGACCTGACAACCCTGATTTCCCGTATTATCGTACTCATGACCGCCTTCTCTGTGCATGAATTTGCGCATGCCTGGACGGCAAATTATTTCGGAGACGACACGCCGCGTCTCAATGGACGCTTGACACTCAACCCGGCGGCACACCTGGATCCGTTGGGGTCGCTCATGCTGATTGTGGCCGGGTTCGGCTGGGCGAAACCCGTCCAGGTAAACCCCATCGCGTTGCAGCGACGCTCCCCCGCGGCGCTGATGTGGGTTGCGCTGGCTGGGCCGATGTCCAATCTACTCATGGCGGCAGCGGCGGCCATCCCCTTGCGCATGGGGCTGCTCACCGCCTATGCTGCATCACCCAATAATTTTGTGCTTTCCACGCTCACACAACTGTTCCACGATTTTGTATGGATCAACCTGTTGCTGATGCTCTTCAATTTGATTCCGGTGGCACCCCTCGATGGCGATAAAATTGCCGATTACCTGCTGCCACCCAATGGACAAGATGTTCTGGCTCGTATCCGCCCCTATGGCCCAATGATCCTGATGGTTGTCGTCATTGGCGGCCCCTACATCGGCATTAACGTTCTCAATTGGGTGATCGGGCCACCTTTACAATTCTTATTTCGAATTCTGGTGGGAGTTGGATGAATATCATTCCGTATCGAGCGCGTCAATTCTGGTTCGCACTTCACGCGAAGCCGCTCACCTCACAGCAAAAAACAACCACCAACCGGCGCCTCACTCCAGCACAGATGGCATTATTTACCCGAATGCAAACTGGCGAGCAGCGTCATAGCATACGCGTTTTAGAAACCCTCCAAAAGGAGGGGCAGACCAACCCCGATCTTCTCGTCGCAGCACTGCTGCACGATATTGGCAAAATCCGCTACCCGCTGCGCTTATGGGAGCGGGTTTTTGTTGTTCTAGGGAAGAAATTTTTCCCGCAGCGGAGTCAGGTCTGGGGACAGAATCCACCCCGAGGGTTGGCGCGCGCCTTCGTGGTTGCGGAGCAGCATCCCACCTGGGGTGCGGAGCTTGCACAAGAGGCAGGAACTACACCCCGGGCAGTTTCCCTCATCCGGCGTCATCAAGAAAAAATATCCGCCGAACATATTCACTCACGCGAAGATCATCTGCTGGAAGTTTTACAAGCGGCGGATAATCTTCATTAGGGAGATTTCTATATGAAACTTGAACTGGCAATCATTGGCTTGGGACAGATCGGCGCATCGTTGGGGATGGCGTTGGGCGAAACGAAAACGATCATTCGGCGGGTTGGGTATGATATCAACCCAAAAGTTGCCGAGTTGGCACGCAAATATAACGCCGTGGATGAGACCGTGCGCTATGTGGATGAAGCTGTTGCCAATGCCGATGCCGTGATTCTGGCACTTCCGCTCGATCAGATTCGGGAAATGATGGTATTGATTACCCCCACGATGAAGCCTGACACAATTCTCATGGATACCGCTCCGGTAAAATCGCAGATTGTTGAGTGGGCGGCTGAATTATTGCCGGAAAGCTGCTCATATATCGGGCTTACCCCAGTTGTAGCGCTGCAATACCTGCTGAGCGACCAGAAGGGGATTGACGCGGCACGCGCCGACCTCTTCAGAGGCGGCATGATTGCGATTTCCACTTCATACCAGAGCGATTCGCGCGGCGTAAAACTGGCTGCCGATTTAGTGCGTTTGGTAGAGGCCTCGCCGCTGTTCACCGATTTGATTGAACTCGATGGCATCATGGCGGCTACACATGTCATGCCACAGTTTTTAGGAGCGGCGCTGTTGAATGCCACCGTGGATCAACCAGGCTGGCGTGAAGCACGAAAACTGGCCGGGCGCGCCTATGCGGAAGTGTCCAGGCCGATTGCACGTCTGGGAAATTCCACTCTGATTGCCAGCACCGCCATGCTCAACCGCGAGAATATGCTGCGTGTTCTGAGCAGTGTCATTGCTTCGCTGCAAGCCCTGCGTGAAGATATTCAGCACGAAGATTACGATGCCCTCACAGAGCGGCTGGAACGCGCCCGCGAGGGACGCGAACAATGGTGGCAAGATCGCCAGGATGCGAATTGGGGCAGCGAAGACCGCCCGCACTTGGAGAAATCGGCTGCGACCAGTATTTTCAGTGATATGCTGCGTTTTGGCGGCAAACCGCCCCGCCGCAAAGAGTAGCATGGAAAACGTTTTTTGCTATATGGTCGAATGCAGTGACGGCACGCTTTACACCGGCTGGACGACCGATCCCAAGCGCCGGGTGGCGGCCCATAACGCCGGACGCGGGGCACGCTACACGAAAACGCGCCGCCCGGTGCAGCTCGTCTACGTTGAAGCCCAACCGGATCGCTCAACAGCACTCAAGCGCGAGCGCGCCATAAAAAAATTACCACGCGCCAAAAAGAAACAGCTCATTAATAATGGGTTGAAAGTTGAAAGTTGAAGGTTACAGGTTCGAAAACTTTCAACTTTTAACATTCAACCTGCCAACCGATTTATCCGAATCGAGGAGCCAATGACCGACAAACTCACCTGGATTGACGAAGAACTACAAAACCTGCACAATGGCGGGCTGTACAATCACATACGCACGCTGGGATCACCACAAGGGGCCTGGTTGGTGGTGGATGGTAAAAAAGCGCTCAATTTTTGCTCCAATAACTACCTGGGGTTGGCGAATCACCCCCGGCTGGTGGCTGCCGCCAAAAAAGCGATGGATCAATATGGCGTCGGCCCGGGAGCGGTGCGCACCATCGCCGGGACGATGGATATGCACGTCGAACTCGACCGTCGTCTGGCTGAGTTTAAAGGCGTCGAGTCGGCAATCACCTTCCAATCGGGTTTTACGGCTAACCTGGCGGTGATCCCGGCGCTGGTAGGCAAAGAAGATGCCATTTTCTCCGACGCACTCAATCATGCCAGCATCATCGATGGCAGCCGCCTGTCAGGGGCCAAGATCATCCGCTTTGAACACGCCGACGCCGCCGATCTCGAAATGCAGCTCAACGCCCATCGGGAAAACCTCCGCCGGGTGTTGGTCGTCACCGATGGCGTATTCAGCATGGATGGCGATCTGGCCCCGCTGGATGAAATCTACGCTGTAACCCAGAATTACGAGGCAATCTTGATGGTCGATGATGCCCACGGCGAGGGCGTAGTCGGCAAAGGCGGGCGCGGTATTGTCGATCACTTCAATTTGCATGGCAAAGTCGATGTCGAAGTTGGCACGATGTCAAAAGCCTTCGGCGTGATGGGTGGTGTGGTGGCGGGCAACGCCAAAGTGGTCGAGTGGCTCAGGCAGCGCGGGCGACCCTTCTTGTTCTCTTCAGCAATGACTGTCCCCGATGTGGCGGCTTGCCTGGAAGCGATTGACATACTCGAAGAATCCACCGAGCTGGTCGATAAACTGTGGGCCAACGCCAACTACTTCAAGAGCGAAATGAACACCCTGGGCTTCGACACCGGCCAAAGCGTCACCCCTATCACCCCCGTGATGCTCGGTGAAGCGCCGCTGGCGCAAGAATTCAGCCGTAAACTCTACGAAGCGGGCGTCTTTGGTATGGCGCTGGGCTTCCCCACCGTGCCGCGCGGCAAAGCCCGCATTCGCGTGATGATCTCGGCGGCGCACGCCAAAGACGATCTCGACCAGGGGCTGGAGGCCTTCGCCAACGTTGGACGCCAGCTTGGTGTAATTGCGTAGTTTTTCCAGACCTGACAGGTTTTTAAAACCTGTCAGGCCTTAATTTGCTATGCCCACCAATCTCCCCCCCGACTACTATAAGGCTGAGAAGCAATTCCGCGAGGCAGCTACCCATCAGGAGCGCATCGCCTGGCTGGAAGAGATGTACAGCCTTGTGCCCAAACACAAAGGCACGGATCATCTGCGGGCGGATTTGCGGCGCAAACTCTCGAAATTGAAGACGGCCTCCGAAGGGGGAAAGGGTGCGGCGCGGCAAAGTTCGGCCTATCATATTGATCCGGAAGGGGCGGGACAAGTGGTGGTGCTGGGGCCAGCCAATGCAGGAAAATCTGCCCTGGTGGCGGCGCTGACCAATGCCGACCCCGAGGTGGCAGCCTACCCCTTCAGCACCTGGGTGCCCACCCCGGGCATGGCGCAGATCGAAAATATCCAGGTGCAGTTGATCGACACGCCGCCGCTGGATGCCGAATTCGTTGATCCCGAACTCTTCAACCTGATCGATCGCGCCGATATGGCCCTACTGATCGTAGACCTACTCGCCGATCCTATCGGACAAATTGAAGATACGCTGGCGTATCTGGCCGAACATCGCATTGTGCCCGAATATGCCCGTGAACAGTACGATGGCGAACTGCGCATGAAAATCATGCCGATTCTAGGCGTTGTCAACAAGACCGATACGGCACAGCAGGATAAAGATTTTGAGGCATTATGCGAGTTGCTGGAAGGGGAAGAATGCCCGCTGCTGCCCATCTCGGTGACGCAAGGACGCTATTTTGATCGTCTGAGGCAAAACATCTACAAAAAACTGGGCATTATGCGCGTATATTCGCGTCCGCCCGGCGCGGAACCTAATTTTGAAGCGCCGTTTGTGCTCAAAATTGGCGGCACAGTGGAAGACTTCGCCGGGAAAGTACATCAGGATTTCACGGAAAATCTCAAATCGGCGCGGGTGTGGGGCAGCACCGCCTTTGAGGGGCAAATGGTCAGCCGCGAATATGTGCTCACCGAGGGTGATGTAGTGGAGCTAAAAACAGACCGATGACGGATGACGGAAGACCGGGTTTGATATTCCGTCTCCCGCCACAAGGAAAACAATGACAACAATAACTTACACCCCCATTGGCATCATCCATAGCCCTTTTACCGAGATCGAAGGAATGCCAATCCAGCCCACAGGTGCAGTGGGTATCCTGGGACAGGTGGAAATCTATTCTGAATTCCAGGCCGGACTGACCGATCTGGATGGGTTCTCGCATATCATCTTGCTGTATCACTTGCATCGTTCTGAGAGCTTCAAGCTGTGCGTGACCCCGTTTCTCGATGATCAGCCGCGAGGGCTGTTCGCCACGCGTGCGCCGCGGCGGCCCAACCCGATTGGGCTGTCGGTCGTGCGATTGGTACGCTGTGATGGGCATATTTTGCATATCGAGGGGGTAGACATACTGGATGGCACGCCTCTACTCGACATCAAGCCCTATATCCCTACCTTTGAACCGGAGGAGACTATTCGTACCGGTTGGATGGAAAAATCTAGAAGAGCGGTCGAAAAGAAGCGCTCCGATGATCGCTTTCGATAAAAAAGTGACTGTCACCTGCTATGTGACAGTCACTTTTTTGTACTAACTCATCCCCGTCAACACCCGGCGACATAAATCGGTTTGCAGAAGCTGTTCAGGATCGCAGAATTGTTTTAGCGCGTAAAATTTCGCCAGTGCTTTACCCCCCTTGCTATCGTGAAACTATCAATGCCACCCAATCTTCAATCTGCTGTTGGGCGACAATTTTCAGGTGATATTTTTCGAGAGCACCCTGCATATTGGGCATCTGCTCTTCGAGAATGCCAGAGAGTAGCAATTTTCCACCGGGAGCGATCAGGTCAGCCAAGCCAGCTTCCAGCAGTTGGATGAGGATATGCGCCAGGATGTTGGCGACCACCAATGGGGCTTGCATCACTGTGAAAATGCCTTGTTTGATATCTTCCACCGAGCCGCGCACAAACCAGCTTTGTCCGGCGACTTCGTTGAGGTGGGCATTTTCCTCGGCGGCGGTAATCGCATCGGATTCCGTATCCACACCAAAGGCGCGTGCTGCGCCCAGTTTCAGCGCCGCAATCGAGAGAATCCCCGATCCACAGCCAATATCCAATAGATCAACCCCAATCAGGTTTTCAGAAAGTTGGCTGGATTCCATCATCTCCAAACAAAGCTGGGTGGTAGGGTGGGTGCCAGTGCCAAAGGCCATGCCAGGATCAATGCGAATTGGAATGCGGTTTTCGGACGGGATATCGAGCCAGCTAGGGACAATCAGCAAATGCTCGCCGATATGGATCGGGTGAAAATGTTCTTTCCAGGCTTCAGCCCAGTTGATTTCTTCAATTGGAGTGAACTGCGCTTCTGGCAGTGGTTGAATACGCCCCAAAAAATAAAGCCCTTCCTCAATGCGCTGACGGGTTTCTTCAAGCTGCGCGTCAAATGGTAGATAACCGCAAACTTTGAGCGGCCCAATCGGGTAGCCAGGCCCTTCGAGGTCGAGGGCAATCGCCGTACTCTCAACAACCACACCGCCGGGAACATGCCGCGCCAAAACATCGGCTACAGCCTCCGCCAGCTCGCCATCTACGGTGAGCGAAACTTCGAGCCAGTTCATCCGCCGATGACGTCTTTCAAGCGGTCGAAAAAGCCGCGCTCCTGAGGTGTCACCTCGGTACCCAGGCTATTGGCTAATTTTTCGAAGATCACGCGCTGTTCATCACTGAGCGTGCGGGGAATATCGACATTGATTACCACGAGCTGGTCGCCGCGATGATTGTTGCGCAGATGAGGTACTCCCATGCCGCGCATGCGTATGATTTTACCTGGCTGTGTGCCAGATGGAATTTTGAGCAGCGTATCGCCATCTACGGTGGGAACTTGAACTTCGTCGCCGAGGGTGGCCTGGGCAATATTGACATTCAGATCGAGCAGAATGTCGTTCTCGCGGCGACGGAAATATTTGTGCTGTGCGACTTGAATCACCAGATAGAGATTGCCGGGAGGTCCGTTATTGACGCCAGGTTGGCCCTCGCCGCTCAAGCGGATCTGCGTGCCAGTGTCTACCCCCGCCGGGATGTTGACAACTTTCTTGCGGGTTTGGCGTACCAACCCCTGACCATTGCAGAGGTCGCACGGCGTAACAATCACTTCGCCTTTGCCACCGCAGGTCGGGCAGGCCGTCACCTGCACCATTGAACCGAGGATCGTTTGGCGCGACTGGCGCACTTCGCCCTGACCGTTGCACGTGGCGCAGCGCGTGGGCGTTGTGCCTGCCTTGGAGCCGGAACCGTTACAAACGGTACAGCTTTCGTTTCGAGTGATTTCGATCTCTTTTTCAACGCCAAAAACAGCTTCTTTAAATTCCAAATGCACGCGGTACTGTAAATCGGCACCGTGGCGCGGAGCGTTGCGTGAGCGTGAATTTGATCGTCCGCCAAAACCGCCAAAGCCAAAACCAAAGAGTTCCCCGAAAATATCGCTGAAATCAACGGTGTTCCAATCGGGGACGCCGCCAGCACCTTGTACTCCGGCATAACCAAAACGGTCATACGCGGCGCGTTTCTCTTGATTCGAGAGCACGGCATAGGCCTCGTTAATTTCCTTGAATCGTTCCTCGGCATCCGGCGCATCGCTGACATCAGGATGATATTGACGCGCCAAACCTCGGAAGGCCGATTTAAGCTCGTCTCCCGAGGCGCTTTTGGGTACACCTAAAATTTCGTAATAATCTCGTGGCATAATTTCGATTTATGACTCTACTGCAAAAACCCTTCACCGCCGAGAACGCGGAGAGCGCAGAG
>ERZ890953.1297-NODE-1297-length-12763-cov-5.117564_pt1 | contig 12763 bp, 9 predicted proteins | sample MGYA00521264_ERZ890953 | MGnify/ENA primary metagenome ERZ890953 (study PRJEB32303, sample SAMEA104408629) | aquatic metagenome | biome: Brackish water; feature: Chemocline; material: water | place: Baltic Sea | collected 2014-10-26T21:54:00 | depth 200 m ... | reverse complement strand
GATAATTTAATTTTTCATGAAAAGGGGTTATCAATATGAATCTTGGCCAACTTAAAATTTTTTATCTTTCCAGCAAAATGGGATCATTAAGCAAAGCTGCACAAGAACTCAATGTTACTCAACCGGCAGTGACAAAAGGGATTCAGCGTCTTCAGGAATACTATGAAATAAAACTTTTTAACCGGTTCGGTAAAAAACTGGTCCTAACGGATGCAGGTATTGCATTGTATAAAATTGCTGAAAAAATATTCGACCTTGAGATCCATGCTGAAGCTACAATCAGGGAATTCTTAGAGCAAAAACAGGGCCATATCCGTATTGACGCCAGTGAGAGTTTCGGGGCTTATTATCTGCCATCCATCGTGAACCCGGTCAGCAAAGAACATCCCAATGTACGCTTTTCTGTTAACATTTTACCCTCTGACCTTGTTGTAGAAAATGTGGCCAACCTGAATAATGATATCGGATTTATATCCTTTCCAGTAGAAAATGAAAAAATAATTTGCCGTGAAATTCTGGAAGATCATATGATTTTTGTTGCGCCACCATCCCATCCCCTTGTAAATAAAAAACGCTTAACCCATATGGACCTTTCCGGGCAGTCCATGATTGTTCATGAAAAAGGGTCCCTTTCCTATCAGATCACCCATGATTTTTTAAAGACAAATAAAATTGATATTGTTGTTTCCCTTGAACTTTCAAGCAACAGGGCCATTAAAAAAGCTGTGGAAGACGGTCTTGGCATTGCACTGGTTTCACGAAATACTGCTTTTGGACATATCCAGATGAAAAAGCTGATCATGCTTCCTTTTCCGGGACCACCCATTACGCGCAAGTATTATATTATACATCATAAGGACAAATATTTTTCTGGGGTACTCAATCAATTGATAGAAAAGGTGGATGAGTGGGCACTTGAATATCACAATTCCCTTAGGTAGTGTTTGAACGAAAACTCACCCAAACACGGGGTTTTCGGTCAGGCACTAGGTAATCTTCATTTTAAAAAATTCAGAATATCAATTGAACCGGATCATTTTTTTAAAAGGTTATAAATATATAAAAATTTACGATTTAAGTTTTTATCATCTTCTCGGGATTGCCATAAAGGGGAACTGGCTTCAAGAGCTTCGACAAATTGCCATTGATGCATAAACTTCTGACCTATTAGCATTTCAAGCGATTTGCTTGAAAAACCGGCCTTATCTATTCTGAACGCCGCCTCTTCTTGACGTATACTTATAAATTCATTATCTGTATTAAATTTGATTATGGGAATGTAATATTATGAAAATTCTTTTTCTGGAATCTTTTTTCGGCGGCTCTCATAAAGAGTTTGCTTTGGGGTTTAAGGCCCACTCCTGTCACGATGTGACCCTTGTAACGCTTCCGGACAGATTCTGGAAATGGCGTATGAGAGGAGCAGCCCTTTATTTTGTCAATCATGTCAAAGATTTTTCAGTGTTTGATGCAATTATCGTCACTGATATTTTTGATTTAACAGACTTTCTGTCTCTTTCAGGCAAAGGCCTTCCCCCGGTATTAATGTACTTTCATGAAAATCAATTGTCCTATCCTTTGGCACCGGATCAAAAACGTGATTTTCATTTGGGTTTCACCAATATTATTTCTGCCTTTGCCGCAGATAAGGTTTTATTTAATTCTAAATTTCATTTTAATGATTTTATGACAGCAGCAAGCAGATTGATCAAACAAATGCCAGACTTCAGGCCAGGTTGGATGATCGAACAAATCAGGCAAAAAACAGAAGTGGTTTATCCGGGATGCCGATTTGAAACCGGTGTGATTAATTTAAAGGAAAGGGATGTCAAAGCGCCTTTGATCATATGGAATCACAGGTGGGAATATGATAAAAATCCTGAATTCTTTTTTGATGCCTTGAGCGCTTTAAAAGAAAAAAATATTCCTTTTTCTCTGGCCTTGCTGGGGGAAAAATATGATATCTTCCCTGATATCTTTAAAAAAGCAAAAGAAAAATTTAAAAAGGAAATCTTTGTTTATGGGTATGTTGAATCCCGGAACGAGTATGTAAACTGGCTGGAAAAAGGTGCAATTGTTGTCAGCTGTGCCATTCAGGAGAATTTTGGTATTTCCGTTGTGGAGGCAGTCAGATTCGGTTGTATACCATTGCTGCCGGACCGGTTGTCCTATCCTGAAATTATGCCCGCAGAATTTCATTCCAAGGTTTTATATCAGACAAAACAAGATCTGGTGGAAAAACTTCAAGACATGCTCATCAATTATCAAGACTATTTAGCGCTGCAGAAAAGTTTGTCTGTAAAGATGGAACTATTTTCATGGGAAATCATTGTAAAGGTATATGATCGCAGTCTGAAAAAATTAAAAAAAACTCTTCGCTGAAAGAAATTTTACCTTTGCAGTGAAGACTTTTTATGTTTTTCATCAAATTCATCCCAGAAATCCTTGTCTGTTTTTTTCCAGCCCTCACCAAATAGTTTGTCAAACATCGGCTCAAGCAATGAAAACCATTTTGCACGGGATTTTTTGTCTTTTTTTCTTGCTGCCAATACGTCTGCAACATATATGGAAATATCCGCAAGTTTGTCTTTCGGGACATAGGCATCTGCGCCCTTTTCAATGGATTTTTTTAAATTATCTGGAGTCAGAGCATGGGCTGTCAGCATCAGAGAGGGAATATCCATTCTATTGGTAACCTCTAAAAGGTCATAGCCTTTAACACCCATGATATCCAGAACAGCAACATCATAAGTGTTGTTTTTTAAAAAATTGATAGCGTCTTCAAAGGTTGAGGCTGTATCAACCGAGCACATGTAGAGCAACTCTTCAAGGGTTTCCAGAATATCTGGTTCATCATCAACCACAAGAACTTTTTTGTTATCAAGAATATTTTGCATGTCCATTGCCTCTTCCTGTTTTCTTTTGCCTGCAAACCTTGGAAAATCCATCTTTATGTTAGGCAAAATTACTTAATAATTCAATGGCATATTCTATTTTTTCAGCAGACCCTGAAAAAAATATCCTTTTCAAACAATTTTACAATTTTTAATATTATCCTCTGTATACAATGAGAAATTTATTTTCAGGTATATAGTGATCTTTCATTAATGCTCCCTTGCAATCATCTGAAAGGTATTTTACTATCATACTCTAATAGTTTCTGAAAGTGGGAAACCATAGAGGATGGATTAAAATAAAACAAACAGGAAAAAGGAGTTTGCAGAATATGGAGGCAAAACCATTACAAAGTGTATTTTTTCATTTTCGGTTTAAATTTCTGGCTATCACAGCCATATTTTTTTTGGTATGGGTTATCCTTTCAAGCTCGATGGAATTTGATCAGTTTGCAACAAGCCTTCAATATAAACTATTGGGTCCGTTTTTTATCGCATCAGGGATTTTTTATCTGGTTTTCAGAAAAGTTCCTTTCAAATGTCCTAATTGTCAGAAGACTGTTTCGACTAGAAAAGACTGGCATTGTCCACATTGTGACAAGATGCAGGGGAAACAACGTTATTTATCGGATAAATGTGTTCATTGTAAACAAATGCTGGCCACTTCTTTTTGTGACCATTGCAAGGAAGAATTCAGACTTTAAATAAGTCCTATGAATTCAAATTCCAGTTTTTTTTGAAGGTTTTCAATCATTTTAAAAATTTCTTTTAACAGAGTTTGATCCAGGGCTGAAAGATTGTGGGGATAGATATAATTGTCAGGGGTTTTCCCTTCGTCCATAATGGTGGTGATTTGTCGTATGAATCTTAACTGCATCATGTAGTTATAGGCCCTGACAATATCTGTATATTCTCTGTTTGTTATTGCCTTCCTGGTATAGAGTCTGAAAAGCCTTGTCAAGGTGTTGGTGTGTGTAATGCCGTTTTTAAGGGCATAAATTCTTGTAAAATCAATGATGGGCAGCATGGCTATTTTTATATCCAGAGCCCCTTTTTGCTTGCCATGGGTTTTTACCACAAGTTTACCAAAAACACTGATGGGCGGTTTGAAATAAAGGGTGTTTTCCGTGAGGTTTCTTAGAAATCCAGACCAGCCGCCAATGCTGTTTAAAAGATATTGTTTCAATTCATCTGCCAGGGCCATGTCTCCCCAGGTACCCCTGAAATCGAAAAAGATACTGGAGTGAAGAAGATTTTCAGGATTTGAAGTTCGAACCCAGGTGTTGAAATAGTCTTTCCATTTGGATAGGGGTTGGCACCATTTCGGATTTTTTGCCATATTATTGCCGTCGCAGAACCGGTATCCTGCCATATCCAGCTGGTCGCAGATGAGTTGTGAAAGCGTGTCAAAATATTGTTTTGCTTTTTCAGGGTTTTTTGAATCCTCATAGACAATGGCATTGTCCTGGTCAGATATAAGCGTCTGTTCTTCACGGCCTTCTGATCCCATGGTTAAGAATGCAAATCTACAGGGTGGCACACCCATTTTTTCAAGGGAAAATTTTATTATTTTATCAATTATGGCATCTGAAAACGTAGCGATCAGGCGAGTGATATATTCAGGGTTGGCACCATTTTTTATGGGATCAAGAAGCATTTTTTCAAGCTTTGAATGAATATTTTCAATTTCCTGAATGGTGGTGGCGGATTTAACGGTTTTTATGAGAAGATAGGTTGATTTTGTCTGGGCTGCGATGAGATCTTTTTCACTGATAATACCGGTAATATCCCCTGATTGGCCAAAAACCGCCAAATGCCGTTTGTCATTTTCAATCATGGATAAAAATGCTTCAAATACCTGGCAATCGGCTGAAATGGAAATAATAGGGGAGGACATGATATCTGAGATAGGCTGGGATAGATCCATGTTTGTTGCCACGGCTTTCTTTCTTAGATCCGCATCCGTGACAATGCCTTGAATGGTTTGTTTGTCTTTTTTTATCAAAATAGCACTGGTATTGTTCCGGCTCATTTTAAGGGCTGCGTCTTTAATGCTGGTCTCCATCAGACAGGTGGAAATATTGGGTTGGAAAATGGACCAGATGGGTCGATTGAAAAAAGGCAGGTTGAATTCCTTGTCCTTTATCTGTCTTGAAATGATGCCGGCAAATGATTTGTTCAGCATGCATTTGCCGAACTCATTGGTAAAATAATCTTGAAACTCTGGATTTTCATTACAGGTGGTTAAAAAAAGTTCTGCTGTAAGGGTTATAAACACGCTGTCTTCAAGAATTTTTAAGGTTCTTATGGAAACTGCATCATTTAAAAGAATTGAAAGGCCGCCAAAATTGTCTCCTGTCTTTAGCTCTCCTGTCAGTATGTTTGTATTGTTCATTGCATAATAATATTGGGCAGAACCTTTGGAGAGGATGTAGAGTTTTTCAACCTTTGTGATGTCCTGTTCCAGAAGAACGGTTTCTCTGGTGACTTTTTCATAGAAAAAAGCAGGGCTCAGCTTTTTTTGCTTCTGGTTTGAAAGTAATGAAAATGGATAAATCGGTAATTCTTCTTTCAAATGAATTCATCCTTTTTTGCGCTCATGGTGTTTCTGGCGCAAATGCCACCTGGTAAGGCAAAAGCACATCCTCTGAAATTTTAATGTAGTTTAATTTGTTGAATCCAAACAGTTTTGCGAATACTGATGAGGGAAATTCGATTGTTCTTGTAATAAAGTAGTCCACTTCATCATTATAGCGTTTTCTTGTCACAAACAGGTGGTCCTGAAGTGAAATGAATTCATTTTTCAAGTCTTTAAATTGTTGAGAATCCTTTTTATCAAGAGATATTTCTAATTGAGGAAACAGGTCTTTTAATTGGCGTGTCAATTCTTCCTGGGAAATTTCAAGTTCTTTTATCAGGTTATTTTCAAGCGGTTTTTTTTGGGGAATGACCTGCTGTAAAATGTTTTTTGCTTTTTCAATGGTTTGGGTTAGTTCTAAAATAGAAACTTGCGGCTCGCTTTTTTTTGCCATTTCAATAAATCCGGGCAATAGATCAACCCTATAGTTGCAGGCATCCGTCAGATACTCTATGGATGCTTTAATTCGATTCTGGGCTCTCCAAAAACTTGTGTATCCACCCAAAACAACACAAATCAAAATAATTCCTAGGGTAACGAGACAGAATCCAATAAATTTCGACAATGACAGTTGATCAGACATGGTTCACTCCTTTTTTGTGTTAAGTATTATTGTATAGGCAAGTATCATTTAAATGACATGATGTTCAACAATAATCTTTTACAGGCAGGCATTAATATTTAAGCCGTGCATAATATGTCTTTTTGGATGCTTTAATGGCATCTTTGAGGGTCAATACGCCATTGCTGTTTAAGATAGGGACCAGTTTTAAAAAAATTTGGGCTGTGGCAATGGTGTCCCCAAGGGCTGTATGCCTGCCGATAATATTTACCCCTAAGCGCTTTGCAATATTTTCCATGTCATGCTGTTCATGGATGGGATGCAGGATTGCAGATAATAAAAGCGTATCCAGTACTGGATTTGGAAACTTGATATGGGTGGACTTTTCCTTTACTTTCAGCATTTTCATATCAAAAGCAATATTATGCCCCACAAGTACGGTGTTTGCGGTGAATTTTTTGAATACTGGTAAAATAGTGCTGATATCATTTTTTCCGGCAACCATTTCATAGTTAATGCCATGGATTTTATAAGATTCCATGGGGATATCTCTATTAGGGTCCACCAGTTCTTCAAAAATATCCTGGTACACGATTCTATTGTTAACAATTCTCACTGCGGCAATGGAAATAATTTCATCACCGCCATCAGGATTCAACCCCGTTGTTTCAGTGTCAAAAACCGTGTAGGTGATATGTTTCAGATTGGTGTTTAAAAGATCAATATTTTCTTCTTCCCCCTTGAACAGGTCAAAATCATAAAATTCAGGTCTGCTGCCCGCAATAATGGGTGAGCGGTGTTTTTCTTTTAAAGGTGTCTTTAAGTCAGCCTGGGTGACAATGTTGATTTGAGAGCAGTCATCATGGGTTTCACAGATGGTCTGAAACAACGCATTATTTTGTTTTAAAACATAGAAAAGACTTGGCAGAGCATTGATTCGTCGGGATAACAGCGCTTTGATCCGGTCTTTTTTGATGGGATTGTTCTGCCATGTTATTTTAAAGATTACTGTGTCGTCCTTTTTTAGAGAGGAAACATTAAACTCCGTATTCAGGGTGATCTCGGACAGGCTTTTAAACAGAAAAATTAATGCTGCTGTGAAGGAATAGGTGTCAGCTATCATTCTGTTGTCTTCGGTTTGATGGGTAATATTCAATTTTATTTCATGCAGGGAATAAAGTTTTTGTTTCAGGGAATAAAAAAAATCCGATAAAAAAAGTTTTGTCAGGGGCAGTTTGGTCAGTATGATATCAAGGACACTATTTGTGATCTGCTCATACTGAAGGGGCAGTTGATCAAGTGTTTTAATCAAAGGATGGTGTTCCGGAGATTGATTCAATATCTCTTTTACAAGTTTAATATGTTTTGACAGGCCTTGTCCTAACGAGGTCAGATTTTCATGGGTTTTATCATATTGATTGATCTCATCGGTTACATCCTGAAAAGTGAGAATGAAACCGGTTATCTGCCTTTCCTGGTCAAGGACGGGAATGGTCTCAACACTGATCAAATGATCTCTATGAATGGGGGTAATAAAATAAGAGGCCACGTTCTGCCTGTCATTGTTCAGGCGTTCTTCAATTTCTTCAATGGCATGGGCGATCAACCCCTTATCAATCAGGTGAAATATGGATCTGCCAAGCCCGATAAAATAATCCGGTCTGTTTGAATGGGTTCCCTGTGTAAATATTTTTTTTGCAAGGGAATTAAACAGCAATATCCTGCCGCTTTTATTGCAGATAATAACCCCCTGGGGAAGTTCAGCCATGATGGCGGCCAATAAATTTCTTTCTTTTTCCGTTTCTTTTCTGGCAACCAGTATCTGTTCGGTAATATTTTTATTCAGATTTTCAAACATATCTGCAAAATCATTGATAACAGATGATATATTTTTTATATCCTTATTTCCGGTGATGTTTAATCGGTGGGAGGGATTGGATGAATAAATCATGGAGGCTTCGGCAGAAATTTTTTTCAAAGGCTTGATGTAGCTGTGAAATATAACTTGAAGTCCGGTCAACATCACTCCGGCACAGATAAAAAAAATACCGATAATATATAAGGGATGGCTTTTTTCAATAGAAACAACTGCATTTATCTGCTCTTCGTTTAAAGCCCCAAAAAAGAAAAACAAAATACCACCAATGATGATCATTGTTGTAAACAGGGTGAAAAAAGCAAATTCCCAGAATCGGTTGGTGTGTTTCATTTAATCCAAAGACGAGAAGAATTCTATGATGAAAAGAGTCATCATAGAATTCTTCTTTTTAAGATTTAATGTTTATTGAATGGGGTTATATTATCCCCACCATCCCCAGCCAAAACTGGCAATCAAAACGATACTAGCGATAAGTGTTGCAATCAAATATTTATCTTCCAATGCCATGATAAATCCTCCGTAAATTGTTTAAAAAATAACCTATGCCATATTATCTGCTTCTTTGGTTACATCCATGGTCTCGATATCTGCACGTCTGATCTGTTCCGCAGAAGTGGTAGACATTTCAGCTTTAAAGCAAAGCGCCCACATCATGACAATACCAACCACCCACCAGACCAGCTGCCATGACCAGATTGCAGGGAATCCGCAAAATTTGAATGCAGTGTTGCCCCACAGGATACCCGGTCCAAGAGCCATGAAATACCAGACAGGAACAAGAATTTTCAACCAGGAACGCCATTTTTTAGCTCTTTCAGACGGTCCGTCAATGCTGTCAAGCCATTCTCTGACTTCTTTTTGCCGGGCATCGGTTTCAGGCGAATTTTTAAATCCAAGCGCACGGCAACCATATGCTACTGCAAAACCGGCAAAAATGCCCCAGAAAGCCGTATGCATTGACAAGGGGTATTTCCAGACAAAATAGGTCAGCATATTGACGATAATACCGGCCAGAAGCCCAAGGGCGGCACCAGTGGAAGGAAATTTAAATCCCCAGTGAACGCCAACCAGCATGAGGTACATAATCGTTCCAAAGGTTGTTGCAAACCCGCCGATCATAACAATAGCATCAGATGATGTCAGGCTGACCACAACCGCGGCCAATGTCAAAAGTGTGGCAAAAATACGATTGGTCCAGATCTGTTCTGAATGGCTCCCGCCCTGTTTTCTGACATATCTCCACCAGACATCCCTCTGGATGATGGTACCACCGGTTCCGATATAAGGAGCGGCTGTAGAGTGAATGGCAGCAATGGCGCCAAGGAAAACAAGACCCAGCACAGGTCCGGGTAAGAAATGAGTCATCAGTTTTGGTACAACATCACCATTGTTGGCGATGACCATTACTCCGGACAGTTCGAGTATTTTGGCACCCATTCCCTGGAAAGCGGAACCAAAAAACAAGCAGACGCCAACAACAAAGGTTGACATAAAAACCTGTTGCCATGCCAGTGGTTTTGGAGATTTGATGCCAAAGTTCCACAGAATAAAAGCGGGCGATGACTGGATGCCCATCAGAGCAAACATATAGGTTAAGCACATAACCGCAGTCCACCCTCCGCCGATTCCCCAGTGGATAAGTCCTGGAACTTTCAAGTACTGTGGAGGAAGGGCAGCCAAAGATTTTGACATGCCGGACCATCCGCCAATGTCCTTGGATGTGACCACATAAAATCCTAACAACGCAATACCGGTAACCAGGAGGATGAATTGGAGAACCCCGACCCAGGTACTGGCTTTAAGACCACCGGTGACCACATAAAACCATACAATAAAGGCCATGAAAATAAGGCCGATGGTGGGTGGGACGCCAGCCACCCAGAAAAACAGCTTTGATGCTGCAATCAGCTGGATGCCTGAATAAAATATTGAATATAAAAGAGCTGCCAGAACCGTCAGCCAGCGAACGAGTTCATTATTATAGTAATAGGCGAACATATCACCCGGGGTGATAAAGCCATAGCGTTTACCCATGAGCCAGTTTCTTTTGGCAAAAAACGCTCCGGTAATGGGAATGGTCAAGACATAGAACGAGGCAAATGCATATACCAGTCCCACCTTCCAGATCAAACCAGGATGTCCGACAAATGTCCAGCCGGAAAAAGAGGCAGCAGTGGCTGCCATTAAAAAAGCGATAAAGGGGATGGAACGTCCTGCTATCCCATAGCCTGATGCGGTTTTTTCACTGAAAAAGCCTTTTAAGCCCCACCAGAAACAATAAATAATGTATATTCCCAACAATCCCCATACCCACATAACTTTTGAATCCATTGTAAATTACCTCCTGTTCATAATTTTTTTGAGTTGATCGGATCACAATGATGATTATCGTTCCAATACGGATAATCAGGGCATACTCCACCACCTCCTTTTTCGTGAATTATTTTATATATTACATGCTCCTTTGTTTGTAAAAAATATCAGGCCTTGCTGCCATAACCGATTTTCCCCAGGGATTCTTCGATTTCATCCAGACAGGAGTAGTCATCAATGGTAGCCGGGACCTTATACTCTTTTTTGTCTGCGATGGATCGCATGGTCCCCCTTAAAATCTTGCCGGATCTTGTTTTGGGAAGCCGCTTGACAATGGTTGCGGTTTTAAATGCAGCAACCGGGCCGATCTTGTCTCTGACCAGGGCAATGACTTCTTTGACCACCTCAGCAGGGTCTCTTTCCACGCCTGCATTCAATACCATCATCCCCAGAGGGATCTGTCCTTTGAGCGAGTCTGCAACGCCCATGACCGCGCACTCGGCTACATCCGGGTGTCCTGCAATAACTTCTTCCATCCCACCCGTGGACAGTCTGTGGCCTGCCACATTGATAATATCGTCTGTTCTGGCCATGACATAGACATAGCCATCCGCATCAATAAACCCTGCATCAGCTGTTTCATAGTATCCGGGAAATACGCTCAGATAGGAATCAATATATCTTTGATCATTCTGCCAGAGGGTGGGCAATGTCCCAGGAGGTAGCGGCAGCTTGGCCACTATGGCACCGATCTCTCCTGCACTGATGGGTTGTCCGTCATCTCCCAGAACGGCCAGGCTCCATCCCGGAGCCGGTTTTGTGGGTGATCCCGGTTTGATTTCAAATTTGTGAATTCCCATGCAGTTGGCGGCAATTGCCCAGCCCGTTTCTGTCTGCCACCAATGATCAATGACCGGTACCTTTAGAGCGTTCTCTGCCCAGGTTAAGGTATCCGGGTCCAGTCTTTCTCCTGCCAGAAACAGATAATTAAAGCAGGACAGGTCAAAATTCTTCATCAATTGAGCCTTTGGATCTTCCCGTTTAATGGCCCGGAATGCAGTGGGGGCCGTAAAAAGGGTTTTTACCTTGTGCTGGGAGATGATTCTCCAGAACGCCGATGCATCCGGTGTTCCCACAGGCTTACCTTCAAAAAGAATGGTGGTACACCCTTTAAAAAGAGGGCCGTAGACAATATAAGAATGGCCTACGACCCAGCCGATATCAGAGGCTGCCCAGTATACATCACCTTTTTCAACACCATAAATGGCGCCCATGCTCCACTTTAAAGCCACCATGTGTCCGCCGTTATCCCTTACAACCCCTTTGGGCTGTCCCGTTGTGCCGGAAGTGTAAAGAATGTACAAAGGATCAGTGGCTTTTACAGGAACACAATCCTGGGGAATAGCCACTGCCATTTCCTCATTCCAGTCAAAATCCCGGCCTTTTTTCATTTCTGCTTTGGCCTGGGGTCTTTGCAGAATAATACAGGAACCAGGTTTGGTATCAGACAATTCAATGGCCTTGTCTAAAAGCGGCTTGTATTCAATGACCTTTTTCACCTCAATACCGCAGGATGCCGATACAATCACTTTGGGTTTGGCATCGTTAATACGGGTGGCAAGTTCATTAGCCGCAAACCCGCCGAATACAACGGAGTGGACAGCACCAATCCTGGCACAGGCCAGCATTGCAAATACAGCTTCCGGGATCATGGGCATGTAAATAATAACCCTGTCCCCTTTGCCGACTCCTTTTGATGCTAAAACCCCGGCAAATCCTGCAACCTGGTTTTTGAGTTCAGAATAGGTGTACTTTTTGATGGTATCGGTTACAGGACTGTCATAGATAATGGCATCCTGGTCTCCCAGACCATTATCCACATGAAGATCAACCGCATTATAGCAGGTGTTTGTTTCTCCACCTGTAAACCATCTATAAAACGGTTTGTTTGAATCATCCAGAACTTTATCCCATTTTTTATACCAGTGACAGTCTTCAGCAATAGGTCCCCAGAATCCGTCAGGATCATTTATGGATTGTTCATAGGCTTTGTCATACAAATTGGACATAGAAATAACCTCCAAAAATTTTTGCAGGTAAATAGTTTATTTTTCAACCATGTTCTTGATTTCTTCAACAACTTCCGGATTTGCAAGTGTCATGACATTACCCACATCACCCTTATTGGAAATTGCGCCTAAGACTCTTCTCATGATTTTTCCAGACCGGGTCTTGGGCATATCAGGTACCAGCCAAACTTTTCTGGGTTTAGCAATTTTACCAATCTGCTCACAGATTTTGTCTGAGATTTTTTTTGCAAGTTCATCACTTGCCGGAATGCCGGGTTTAAGCGCAATATACAGATCAGGCTCTTTGCCTTTGATCTCATGGGCAACCGGTACAACCGCGGCTTCTGCAACTTATTCCACAAGCAGGGCAGCAGACTCAATTTCTTTTGTTCCCAAACGGTGTCCTGA
>ERZ890953.1295-NODE-1295-length-12772-cov-4.944720_pt1 | contig 12772 bp, 8 predicted proteins | sample MGYA00521264_ERZ890953 | MGnify/ENA primary metagenome ERZ890953 (study PRJEB32303, sample SAMEA104408629) | aquatic metagenome | biome: Brackish water; feature: Chemocline; material: water | place: Baltic Sea | collected 2014-10-26T21:54:00 | depth 200 m ... | reverse complement strand
GGGGGGGGGGGGGGGGGGAGATAGGACTTGAAAGTGAGCTTGGTGAAGGTTCAATCTTCTGGTTCGAAATACCTCTCGAAGTCATGCCGCAGAAAGACGAAGACTTATCCAGTGATAAAATATTATTACTTGCCAGTGAAGAATCCGCCTCAATCGTCAGACCGTCACTTAAAGGCTGGTCAATAGAGTTTGACTGGGTACGATCAGCTGCACGTGCCTTTTCGCTTTTGGTTCATTCAATTGAAGATCATCAGGGGTACGATATTGTTATTGTTGACCAGGCCTGTATGTTAGATGTTAACCCGGTACAGTTTGCACAAATGGTCAGAGCGGAAAAAGACCTCGAATCAGTTTCAATGATACTTATTAATTCTTCAGATTCGATGATTGAAACCAGCATTGTGAATCAGTTTTACATTACGACTCTGGAATCTCCAGATGACAAAAGACAGTTATTTAATTCAATACATGCAGCACAGAGTGTTCACTTTACCGATTCTAATATAGTAACAATGGCGGAGCATTATGCTCGACAGGGTAGCGTTAAAGTTTTAGATATTTTAGTAGCAGAAGATAATGCAGTTAATCAGCAGGTTATTGAAGGTATTTTGAAACATGCCGGGCATAGAGTCAGGTTAACCGGTAGTGGTGATGCAGCTCTTGAAATACTGTCACATGATCTGGACAAGATAGATCTGTTAATTCTGGACATGAATATGCCAGAGAAATCAGGTATTGAAGTTGTAAAAATATTACGCTTTATGGATACAAAAAACTCCATACCGGTGATTATGCTCACTGCAGATGCCACTCCGGAGGCGCGAGAAAAGAGTTTAAGCGCAGGCGCCAATAGTTTTCTGACGAAGCCCATTGATTCTAGAATCCTGCTAGAAAAAGTGGCTGTGCTCACTAAGCATCTCAAAGGTAAAAGGAAACTAAATTCAAAAAATACATCGAAAGGCGGACAGAAAAAATCTGAATATATTCATTCCTCACCGTGGTTTGATGAGAAAATTATCAGGGAATTATCAAATTTAGGTGAAGGTTTACCTTTTATTCAACGTCTGGTTAAAGGGTTTGCTAAAGATGGGGCTAAACATATTAAACGTATCATGGAATTTGAAGATAATGACTATCCTGCTTATCGTGAAAGCCTGCATGCTTTAAAAGGTTCCGCAACCGAGCTTGGGGCCACTGCTTTAGTTGAAATTTGTTTAAAAGGGGAGACGTTAAAACCTTATGATATGGGATCAGATAAAATTAGAAATATAAACCGTGAGGTTGAAGAAATATTCAACCTCACGGTTTCTGCCCTAAAACAGTCTACATCGAGCGATGTTATAAACAGTCCGAATAAGGCAGACTAAGGAACGCCATGCCTAAACAATTGAGTTTTGTCGATTAATTAGTCTATGCATCATTTTAAGATCTCTTGGTGTTAGATTAAAAGCGGCATCCACCCAGATATGAACAATATCAAGTAATTCTTTATATGTTACCGGGTTACAGACATCTTTTACTTTTCGCATTGCGCGGTAGCTGTTTGATTGACGATTAAACGATTTAATATAATCGTATACTGCTAATTCGCCATCACCTTTTTCAGCCAGAATATCGACGACTCCCATTTCAAAGAGTTCTTCAGCTGAAAATAGCTTGCCACTGAGGATCATTTTTTCAGCTTTTATTCCCCCTATTTTTCGTGACAGGAAAGAGTAAGCACCCATTCCCGGGAAAAGATTAAATAAAACTTCAGGAAATCCCATTTTGCTACCCTTTTCTGCAATTAATAAATTGCTGGCTAAAGCAGCTTCAAAACCACCACCCAAAGCATCTCCCTGAACCAGTGAAATAGTGGTTAAATCCTGTTGCAGGTGACTCATATTTTCGTATAGCACATCAATACAACTGGTTGCGTATGCTAGCAACCCGGCTTTATCTGAATTTTCAATACTATTTTTAAACAGGTTCAGGTCACCACCCAGGTTGAAAATTCCTTTAATATCTGAAGCAACAACGATGAAGTCATATTTCTGTCCGTTGCTGGCTTTCATCTCCTGTTTTATGGTTTTCGTGTAATCTTTAAAATTGTCTAAAAGAGTGGAGGTAAAACAGGGTCTTGGGAATCCATTCATGTGACACCAGCTTACTTTGTACTTACTATCAAAATGAGTATTTAACTGTAACGAATGCTGGACGTCAGGCGTTATAAAGCTATTGTCATTCAGTAATGCGATATTATTCATAGTGTTCTCCTGAAGGATTTGATGTTTTGTGCAATGTTTTAAAAAGTTGATTTCCTCAGTTCTGTTTTTTATAACCGAGGTATCAAATAACTTATATTTTCTAATATCACTTCAGGAAACTCTTTGATGGTTCTGAAAAGACGTGATATATAATAATTTATACGAATAAGCTTGCTTTGCAATACTACAGATCAACAATGATAATTTTTTCGGTATGTTTTTTGTATATAAAGCTTAAATACTCGGGAATAGGTATTTTTCAGCTATTTTAAGTCAGGTTTTATTTAAATAATACCTGCTGAATATCCAAATTGGGAGGGGTAGTTATTTGCCAGGTGGTTGACAATTAGTAGAGTTGTTCATGGCTATAATTTCAAATTTTAATACTTAAAGTAGTAAACTTCTGTTTTTATGATGGATAAAATAAATTCTGATTACGGACAAAATTTCGTTGTATTAAATCAACAATAAAATTGATCCAAATTCCGGATAAATATGATTTTAAAAAGAGGCTGACAAAAAATCGTATTTACAGATATTGTTCTGTGTATGGATCGGCCATATTGATCAGCACCTGTTATCAATTGTGCCGGTGCTGATCAAAAGCCTGACAGGATCTAGCTTATCTGGTAACCTAATTTTCCCTCTTCATCGACTGTGACATGAATTTTAGAGATTTCCTCGTTATTAGCCATTCTGGATAAACACTCTGAAGCCATTTCCGGCAGCATGGTGCGAGTCAAAATGTTTTCGATATTTCTGGCGCCGGTATCGACTTCCTGACTGCGTGCCACAATATGCAGAATCAGATCTTCGTCATAGCTAAATTCAGCACCGTAATGTTCTTTAATGCGTTTATCGATCCGGTTCATATTGATTTTGCAGATCTTCATTAAATCTTCATCGCTGAGCGGGTAATAAGGTATGACTGTTGTTCTACCGAGGAATGCCGGTTTAAAGTATTTCAGCAACTGAGGCCGAAAGTTATCCATTAATACATCTGGTGACGGCAACTCTTCTCCTGCAGCACACATGGCTCGTATATGCTCTTCGCCAGCATTAGAGGTCATAATAATGATAGTGTTACGGAAATCGATATCCCTGCCTTCGCCATCCCGTATGGTTCCTTTATCGAACAGGTTGTAAAAAATATCCTGTACTCCCGGATGCGCTTTTTCCATTTCATCCAGCAATATGACACTATAGGGTTTACGGCGTACCGCCTCGGTTAATACGCCTCCTTCACCGTATCCAACATATCCCGGGGGTGAACCGAGCAGCATCGAAACTTTATGTTCTTCCTTAAATTCTGACATGTTTATGGTGGTGATATTTTGCTCACCGCCATATAACAGGTCGGCGAGCGCCAGAGCTGTTTCCGTTTTACCGACACCACTGGATCCGACCATGAAAAATACACCGATTGGTTTCCGCGGGTCTGTTAGCCCGGCGCGTGATGTGCGAATAGCCTGCGCGATAGCTTCCAGGGCATGTTGTTGCCCTATAACGCGTTGTCCGAGTACGTTCTTCAGATCTAGAACGGCGTGAATTTCATCAGAAACCATTTTTCCAACAGGGATTCCAGTCCAGTTGGCAACTACTTCAGCAATTGACTGGCTGTCGACATTTACCTGAATCATGGGGTCTTCACCCTGTAACTGAGTTAGTTCCTGCATCAGTTTATGCAACTCTTCTTTTATGGATTTACGCTCTGAATCATCCAGCTTTTTAGGTGCATCTTCTTCTTTGGCTTCTTCTACGGTCAATTTCTGGGCGTGAAAATCATCTTCTATTTTACCCTGCAACTGATGGATTTCTTTTACCTTTAGCTGTTCCTTATGCCATTGTTCTGTTTGAGTTATGAGCACAGATTCGAGCTCTGTTTTTTCTGCAGTTAATTCGGCTATGCGTTCATCACAATTTCCCAGGGTGGCATTTTCGCGTTCGAGTGAAGTAATGTTTGTTTCACACTGGGTGATTCTTCGCTGAGTGTTTTCTACGGATGCAGGCGTTGAACTCTGGCTCAATGAAACTCTGGCGCAGGCAGTATCGAGCAGGCTGACAGACTTGTCCGGTAACTGTCGAGCCGTAATATAGCGGCTTGATAATTTAACGGAATCGACAATGGCTTCGTCCATGATGCGAACACGATGATGGTTTGCCAGCATGACTGATATAGAGCGCATCATATCGATGGCGTTTTTGATTCCGGGTTCTTCGATTTTCACGACCTGGAATCGACGGGTGAGGGCGGGATCACGTTCAAAATATTTTTTATATTCTGCCCAGGTAGTTGCTGCAATGGTACGCAGCTCGCCTCTTGCCAAAGCGGGTTTTAATAAATTAGCGGCATCTCCCTGACCTTCCTTACCACCGGCACCGATTAAAGTATGGGCTTCATCGATAAACATGATAATTGGTTCCGGAGATGCTTTAACTTCAGCGATCACCGATTTTAATCGATTTTCAAATTCACCTTTGACGCTTGCACCCGCCTGCAGTAAACCCAGATCCAGGCTGCGAACAACTACGCCTTTTAACGGGTCAGGCACATCACCGGATGCGATGCGTAATGCGAATCCTTCGGCTACTGCGGTTTTACCCACGCCCGCTTCTCCAGTTAAAATAGGGTTGTTCTGGCGGCGTCGAATCAAAATATCGATGATTTGTCTGACTTCTTCATCGCGTCCCAGAACAGGGTCAATTTTTCCATTTTTAGCATCTTTTGTGAGGTTAACGGTAAATTTATCAAGTGAAGGAGTGCTGGTTGGTCCAACTGGTGTAGAGCCATCTGATGAAGATGTATCGCCAATACCCGCGCTTACAGATTCACTGGTACTGCCAACAATACTGGGTAACACGGCGCGTAATGATTCGGGAGCAATTTTTTTAAGTTCACCCGATGATATTTCGGTGGATCGGCGCAAATTGTCATCCAGTAATAGTGCGGCCAGTATATGTGCAGATGTAGCTTGCGGATGATTGTATTCTACAGATGCCAGCATCCAGGCATTTTTAGATAAGTCGACCACGTTGGGAGAAAGTGCCGGAGCTCGGGTATTGCCCGATTTGATACGATCCAGTTCGCGATTTAAATCAGCGGTAAGCTTCCCCAGGTTGATTTCAAATTTTTCCAGAAGAGCAGCAATATCACTATCAGGTAATTCCAGTAACTTTAACATCCAGTGTTCGATTTCAACGTTATAATGGGTCCTGGCAAGGCATAAACCTGCAGCACCCTCCATTGCAGTTCTACAGGATTCGTTGAGTTTGCCTACCAGTGATTTTAGGTCAATTGTAATCATAGTTACTCTCTTTGGTTTTCTGGTTATTGATTTATTTTTTCAGGCTAAAAATTTATTTTAGTTAGTTTTTAGTTTAAGCGGCTTGCAGAGACAGAAATATCTACTGTTTTTGTAGTATCAGATTTAACTGCCGGTTTGCTTGATAGCCAGGTATTCCATCCTATTATTGGTGGATTTTTTCTTTTTAGCTGGATCTTATCCGGTATGTCACATTTTCTAATTCTTATGATGAATTCATAATCATTTTCCATACCGACATACAGCCTTACAAGTTCATTCAGCGCTTTTAATGCCCGCGTGCCCGGTGCAAACCTGGTTAACTGCTGGGTGTCCAATGGCCCCAGTATTATGCTAATTTTACCCTGAGCAAACCAGCCCTTTTTTCCTAGCATGACAGTGCGACCCAGACAGGCATTGCAGCCAGCGGGATTCATTTTGTCAGGTAGCCTTGTGCGAACATCATCTATTAAATCTTCCCATTGACCTACAAATTGATCAATTTCTACCGGAATAGCAAAGTGAGAATGTAATATCTGCTTCAAATTACTGGCATTCCTGACTTTCTGGGTGAATAACCCGCTGTATCTGATTAATGACTCATCTTTTGTATAGAGTCGTTCTGCTAGCCCTTCTGTTCCCATTCCTATTAAAGACAACAGGCTTTGCGTCTGGATATCTCTCGCCTGATAGCGGCTTTTTAATAACCTGTTTCGCTCATATTGCAATGGTAAGTTATATTTGACTGAAGCCTGGTAAAACAGTGATAGAGTGCGGTGATTAAATAAATCAAAAAACTTTTCCAGTGTTTCATCTTTTAATTTTTGTCGCTTAAGAATCAGTTCTGTGTAGTGAAAAGGTAATACGCCCATGGAGCCTGTTAAGCCCATGATATTGAGTGTCATTAGCCATTGATCTTTATCATTTTTTTTATTCAGGCGTTGAATATGTTGTACTTCAGCGGAATGAAAGGCTAGCGATTGATTCGTCTTAAAGCGTATGATTTCACTGGTAGGTGGTACAAACCTGGCCACTGGATTACTATTTATATTGGATTGAGAGGTTTCCTTTTCAAACACTGCTGAACGTTCCAGCAAACGTACAGCCTGCAGAAACTGAAACTCAAAAGGAGATTCAATTAGTCTTCTGGTTACAGAAGTATTTTTTCGCCAGCCCTTGGTGGACATTTTTTAAGGTATCCCTCTTTATTTTTTAATTTAACAAGAACTCGCGTAAAAGAATTGATTGAACTATAGAGTGCAAAAAAATGCTCCAATATCGTTGCGAACAGGTAACTGCTGTTACCAGACAGCTGACTGTTATTAAGTTCAATTTCAATTTCTATGCCGCGGCATAAAGTTGCTCGCCCATCGATGGACAGTGGTGCTGTTATCGGCCTGGTACTGACCTGAGAAATAGATTCAATCTGAGCCCGATTGATAGAAGAATCTTTGAAGTCATACAGACGTAATATTTCTTTTAAAGCTTTAGTGGCATCATTTCCACCGGTTAAGGATAAATGATTCAGGCTTAAATGCGATATCAATCGCCAGCGAGCATTGTTTCTCATAGACGCTCTAACTGTAACAGTGGGCTGTGTAAGGCAACTGATTTTTTTACAGGGAGGTGCGCTATCAACACATTGTAATCGGGGCTGGTCAGAAGAAAAAGGTAGTTTGGCTGGCTGGTCACGGTTACTGCAGGTCGTTTCCAGGGTGAGAGTCCTGTCATCGGGTATATTCGGATTGAAATATAAGTCAACCAGGCTCAGAAAGACATCCGTCCCATCGTCTCGTAAATAGGCTCCCATTTTTGAATTTTGACGTTGAGTAAACCAGTAAGCATGATTTTCACTGTCCTGCTTTTCATGGTTTGTGCCATATAGGGGTATATATTCTTCTTTGTGACCAGACGATGTTGAGGCGGTGACTTTATTAACTGAATATACTTCGTAACCGGCAGGCCGACGTGCATCTGGCACTATTTGATATTGGCTAACCTTATGGTCAAGCTTGATAGGATCAGTTCTTTGCCTGAATAGATTAACGGCAGGTGTGCAACCCAATTGAAAAGTATGGGTAGAAATATTGTGTTCAAGCTCGACATCGGTCTCTTCCAGGTAGATATAAAACTCGAGTGTATCTTCTGCATCCTGAGGTATGTATTTGGCAAAACCCTGCAAATCTATAAACATGAACTTCTCGGGAAAAGAGAAGTATTCAGTTAATAAGCGATAACCCATAAATGATGAGTCAGGATAGGGTAATAAACCTTCGTCAATATCAAACCCTACAGGTTTTATGATACTGGATGGTAGCCTGACAGGTTGACTGTCACTGTCGGATTTTACCATGATCACAGCCTGACAATTATTTAACAGTAATTCATATAGAGGATTGATATGCTGAGGCTGGCCTTTCAGATAGAGACGGATTGTTTCAGGCTTGATGTCTGCAAAGTTGATCTCACTGCTAAAAGTTTTAAATGAAAGTTTTAATACACCTCCAGCACCTTTTTGACTGCCTGATCCGGGTGTAGTGAAAGGTCGACCTAGTAAGCTGGCCGATGTTAGTTTAAAAGGATGCAATTGGGTTTCATAAATTGTATTAAACTGGCAGGTTTCTCCACCGAATTGCTCTGTCTCCAGTAAAGTATTTTTTGCTAATTTATAAGTCGCATCCAGTTTTTCGTTATCGGCTACAAATTGCACGATACTCATGGAAGGGATAGGGCGCTGGTAATGAGGAAATAAAACTTCTAATAATGCATCACTAAGCTCAGGGAAATCATCATCGAGTTTATGTTGTATTCGCGCATTTAAATAGGCAAAACCTTCAATAAGTCTGGATACATGAGGGTCTTCTATAGTTTCAGCATTGATCCCCAGTCGTCCTGCAATTTTTGGATGTTCACTGGCAAACTCTGCTCCCATTTGCCGGATGAACGCGAGTTCTTTTTCAAAATAAGGCAGTAATTCGTCAGCCATGGCCAGTCTCTTCTACATTGACAGTTCGTGTTACGGGTTCCAGTATGGAGTCAAATACGACGACTTCCGGTGATGGATCAGCATACAGTACGGCATCTATTCTAAATCTTAAGGTGCGATCAAGAGCGTCTGAATTCTCCAGGTAACTGATTTTGATCGATTTAAATCGAGGTTCAAATTCGATTAAAATAGACTCCAGGTGTTGAATGAATTCCTTACGTTTAATTTTGTCAGAAATATTTACTGTGGCCAGATCCGGCAATCCATAATTTAATATAGATTTTTTTATTTCCAGAAAACTCTTGTCCGGTTCAATCATGCGGAATCGGGTATTCAATAAATTTTCCAGATCACGTCGTACACTTTGACGCAGTTGTTTTAATTTCTGGTGCTGATCAATGTCAATTTCTAAAGACTTTCCTGGATCATTATCCATCAACCTGTCCAGTATTGAAGGCCGAAGTTTTTTCTTTTTATCGATGCGAGACATGATTAATCAGGAATCCTTCAGGCCGATTGAGCTAATTCAGTTTTCAATTCAAGTTCTGACACCATGTGGTCTAACTGGTAATGAGGGCGAAGTTGAATAACGCACATGAACTGTCCTTTTTTGGTCGGATGTTCCTTCACCTCAACGGCAGCTTCTCGCAGAGGATATCTTGCCTGCTCTTCCCATTCCAGGTCTTCACGTCCGGTCGTATATTTAAATAACCAGTCGCGTAAAAAATCTTCACATTCTTCTGCAGTAATAAAGGTTCCCACCTTGTCACGTATCATCACCTTTATATAATGTGCTACTCGTGAACCGCATAATACATGTTGTAACATGGCCGATAGACGCGCATTAACTTCGCTTTCTCTATTAGCCTGACGGGCAGGTTTGTGTACTGATTGATTACCGTAGAACGCAGCGAATGGAGTGTCATAACACTGGCAAAGTGGTACCAGCCCGAGATCGCTTAATTCGCGCTCCTTGATATCGGTAATGATGACATCAGTCACCGGTTTTATAGCAATGTCCTGCGCCTCTGTTTCGAAATTATCGCAAGGCAGGTTTGTCAGTAAACCGCCACCAATTTCATTTCGCGGCACACCTCTAATATGACCAAACCAGCCTACGTTGGCAAATTCCCGAATCATCACTGCAGCAAAAGCATAAGCCGCATTGCCCCAGCAATAATTTTCACGTCCTTCAGTTTTGCATTGCTCGTAAAAGAATAAACCTTTATAACTACCGGGAGTTTTTCGATATGGCAGTCGCATGAGAATATGTGGCAAGGTTAATCCGACAAACTGCGAATCATGTTTGGCTCTAAATGAACGCCACTTTATATACTCTTTTTGAGCAAAAATACTATGTAAGTTAAGGGGGTGACCTAATGTCGAGTAATCATCGAGGCCGAAAAGTTCGGGAGATGCTGAGCAAATAAATGGTGCAAATGCCGCAGCGGCAATTTGTGACATGCCATCCAGAGTTGAGATATCGTCATAGATATGATTGCTGGATGTTTTATGACTTATTTCATAGTCACCAATCAGTACGCCATAGGGTTCTCCACCGGGGGAACCATATTCTTCATTGTAAATTTTCCTGAATAACTGACTCTGATCGAATTCTAAAGATCGGGATATATCCCGGGTGACTTCGGCCCAGTTAATATCCAGTAATTTTATCTTTATATTTTTAGTGCCGTCTGCCTGTACAGCCAGATACCACAATCCACGCCAGGAAGCTTCTAATGTCTGGAATTTTTTCTGATGAATAATCGCGTTCACCTGATCATTGATCAGATGATCTATTTCACCGATTGAGCGGTTAATACTATCTATAATATCCTCAGGAGCTTTAAGGATAGAGGTATCGGTAAACTCTTTAAGCCAGAAAGCGAGAGCACTTATGGTATCGGATTCATTCAGAAATTGAGAAATGCTGGTGATATAAGCAGGCCTTGAACAAAGACTGTTAATACTGGTGTTGCTGTCTGTGAGTCTATCACTGGCCATTTAATTAGCAGTATCAGTAGTTATTTTATGAGAATAAAGAAACCGCATGCTGTGGCAGATACGGTTTCTTTAAATCCTTATGACTAAAACATTTATCCTGCTTTCGGAATGCTGGCTACCATACGCATAGATGCACTCAACTCTTCCATTTGTAGCCATGGACGCATCCAGGCCACAGCGCTATAAACACCGGGCTGTCCAGGTACTTCTTTAACCTCGATATTGGCTTCTGCCAAAGGAAACCTGGCCTTCATTTCGGCACTGGCACCGGGGCTGCCGTTAACATATTTGGCAATCCAGCGGTTAAGCCATTCTTCTGCATCACTGACTTCCATGAATGAACCAATTTTGTCACGTGCCATTACTTTTAAGAAATGGGCAATGCGTGAAGTGGCCATAATATATGGAAGGCGTGCAGAAATTTCGGCATTTGCAGAGGCAGCCGGATCATCATACTTCTTCGGCTTTTGAGTGGTCTGAGCGCCGAAAAATACCGCGTAATCGGTATTTTTATAGTGACATAAAGGTAGAAAGCCCAGTTTACTGAGTTCTGCTTCGCGTCTGTCAGTGATGCCGATTTCTGTCGGACATTTCTGATCAACATCGCCGTCATCACTGACAAAGGTATGACTGGGTAAACCTTCAACTTTACCACCACCTTCAGCGCCGCGAATACTGGTACACCAGCCATATTCGGCATAGGACTGGGTTAATGTCGTACCCATGGCATAAGCCGCATTCATCCAGCAGTATTCGTCATGTTCGCTTTCCAGCTGACGGCCGCCATTATCGAGCCTTGCCTCTTCGAAATTAAAGGCTTCTACCGGTTTAGTGGCTTCTCCGTAAGGCAGTCGTGCTAAAACTCTGGGCATGGTTAAAGTGACAAACATGGAGTCTTTGCTGTCGCGAAAACTACGCCATTTTGCATATTCAGCAGAGTCAAATATTTTTTCCAGATCACGAGGCTTGGAGAGTTCTGTAAAACTGTCGAAACCGAACATTTTAGGATCGGCTGCAGAGATGAAAGGGCAGAAACCTGCAGCTGCAACATTTGACATGCTGGTTAACATGTTGAGGTCATCAGGATGAGCTGAAAATTCATAGTCACCAATTAATGCAGCATAAGGTTCACCACCTGCAGTGCCGAATTCACTTTCATAAATTTTCTTGAAAATCTGGCTTTGATCAAATTCAACCGCTTTTTCCAGATCTTTGGTTAACTCTTTTTTATTGATATTCAGCATCCGGATTTTTAAACCGGTGCTGGTTTCAGAGTTCATGACCAGATGATTAAGGCCGCGCCATGAACCTTCCAGTTTCTGGAATTTTTCATTTTGCATAATGGCCGATAACTGCTTTGACATGATCTTGTCAATTGCCGAAATCGCGTTATTAATGGTTATAGTCAGATTCTTGTCCCACTTAACCGTGCCAGACATGGCTTCATCGGTAAGTGTTTTCAGTAAAGCTTCAGTCTCGTCCCTTGATGTTTGCTTGGTGGCTGAAATAGCCTGTTCAAGAAAACTGACTTCTTCTTGCGCTTCTGCGGCCTGCGCTTCTGACTGTTGTTCTGTATCACTCATTATTCGTCACCCTTTTTTTCTTCATCTGACCCAAGTTCACCCTGTAAAGCAGCAAGTGCGTCAGTGCTGCTTAATACTTCTTCAAGCAGATTTTCAAGATCTTCTGAACGGTCTGCTTTAGTTAACAGATCACGTAATTTATTACGCGTATCCATAAGCTTTTTCAATGGATCTACTTTTTCCACGATGTTTTGAGGCTCAAAGTCTTCCATATTTTTAAAATTTAAATTGACACTCATTTCGCTGCCGTCAGCCTGCATAGTATTTTCAACTTTCATGTTAACTTCCGGAGAAATGTTATTCATGACTTCATTGAAATTATCGCGATCAACCTGAGAAAATTTGCGGTCTTTCAGGGCTTTTTTATTCGCAGCATTATCACCAGAGTAGTCGCCCATCACACCCATTACAAAAGGTAACTCTTTTTCCTGTACCGCACCATTCGTATCGACATCATAAGTTATGTGAACACGGGGTTTCCTTACACGCTTTAATTTGTCATGGATACTATCAGACATGTCTAAATCCTCTTTTTAATATGTGTTGTAATTAATAATCATCTTCTAATTTAACGCCTGTCAGAGAACCGTAGACCTCTCTTGCTGAAGAGTCAGGTATCAATTCTTTCATCAGGTCTTCTAATGGCATATC
>ERZ890953.1294-NODE-1294-length-12776-cov-3.282839_pt1 | contig 12776 bp, 9 predicted proteins | sample MGYA00521264_ERZ890953 | MGnify/ENA primary metagenome ERZ890953 (study PRJEB32303, sample SAMEA104408629) | aquatic metagenome | biome: Brackish water; feature: Chemocline; material: water | place: Baltic Sea | collected 2014-10-26T21:54:00 | depth 200 m ... | reverse complement strand
CAGGTCTAACACCAGCTTCTAAATATAAAGCATTCCCAACTGCTTGTGCTGGAAATTCAAAATATGGAATATGAGGAGCAAACTTTTTACAATCTACAAATACAGCATGTCCTCCGGTTGGATACTGAATTGGAACGCCAGCATCTCTTAATTTATCACCTAAGAATCTAACTTGATCCATTCTGTGTTCTAAATAATCTAGTTCTAATGCTTCATTTAGTCCAACTGCTAAAGCTTCCATGTCTCTTCCGGTAAGACCTCCGTAAGTTGGAAATCCTTCCATAGGAACAATATATGTACGACATTTATTATATAATTCAGTGTCTTCTTTAATACAAATCAATCCACCAATATTACTTATACCATCTTTTTTAGCACTCATTAAAAATATATCAGCTAAATCAAATACTTCTAGAGCTATTTCTCTAATTGATTTATTTTTATAATTTTCTTCTCTTTGTTTTACAAAGTATGCATTTTCAGCATATCTTGCTCCATCAATTAATAAAGTAATAGAATACTTATCAGCAATCTTTTTAACTTCTTTCATATTTTCCATACTTACAGGTTGCCCACCAGCACTATTATTAGTGATAGTCATTATAATACCTGCAATATTATCTTTACCTTTTTCTTCGATTATTTTAACTAATCCTTTTAAATCAAAATTACCTTTAAAGGGATGATAATTCTCAGTGTCAAAACATTCATCAATTACACAATCTAGAGCACGTGCTCCAGCAAGTTCAACATGAGCTCTTGTTGTATCAAAATGCATATTTGAAATAAAGTATAATCCTTCTCTATCAACGAGTTGTGGTAAAACCACTTGTTCAGCTCCACGTCCTTGATGAGCAGGAATGATATATTTGTAATTCGTTATTTCTTTTGCTACTTTCTCTAATTTATAAAAACTACGAGATCCAGCATATGCTTCATCACCCATCATTAATGCAGCCCATTGAAAATGACTCATTGCACCAGTACCTGAATCTGTTAGTAAATCAATATAAACATCTTCGCTTCGTAGACTAAACGGATTGTAACCTGCGTCTTCAAGCAACTTAAGTCTTTCTTTTTTTGTTGTAACTTTAATAGGTTCAACCATTTTAATTCTATATGGTGGAGCTACGTATTTTCTACTCATAAATTTTCCTCCGAATTATAATGTATATTGTATTTTTATACAAGACCAATATCATTATACAATTTTAAAGCGCTTACATCAACCATAAATATACAATAAAAAAATTAGTTATTTTATAGAGTATTTTTACTTAACAAAATAAAAAAGTCTAAGAACTATTAGACTTTTTAGTTATGCTTTTATGGCCCATCTCATTTTTGTTGATCGAGCACGTCTGTTAATATTACACTCTTCAAGAGAAGGTCTTATTATTTCTGGAGATATTTCTTTGTATACCCCTTCTCTTAACAATCGTTTAAATGATTTTTTAACAAGTCTATCTTCTCCTGAATGGAACGATAATACTACAACTCTTCCGTCCTTAGCTAATGTATCAGGTAGTTTATCTAAAAAATTATAAATTGATTCAAATTCTCTATTCACATCTATTCTTAAAGCTTGAAATGATCTTTGACATGATTTTTTGATTTCGAAATCTCTATTACCTATGGGTATAAATTGTAATGCTTCTTTTATTATATTTTGAAGTTTAGTAGTTGTATTTATATGAACTCCTTTTTTAATTTCTTTAACAATCGCTTTTGATATGATTGCAGCATGCGGTTCGTCAGCATTCTCTATTAACATACCTTCTAAAGCTTCTTCAGATAATCTTCTTAAACGTGTTGAAGCCGGAATTCCAACTTCTGGATTCATTCTCAAATCTAAAGGACCATCCTTTTTATAAGAAAATCCTCTTTCAGGATTATCAATCTGCATTGAAGAAACTCCTAGATCAGCTAAGACAAAATTGAATAATCCGGACTCATCAAGAACTTCATCAACATTAGAAAAATTTAATTGCTTAATTGTTAAAATGGATGAATCGTATCCCAGTTTTTCTAATCTATCTTTAGTTTTAGGTAATTCAACTGGATCAATATCAAGGGAGTATAAATGCCCTTTAAAGTTCAACTTTTTAAGCATTTCTAAAGTATGGCCTCCATAACCTAATGTCGCATCTAAGCCAATTTGTCCCGGTTTGATTTGTAGGAAATCTAAAATTTCATTAACCATAATAGGTATATGCATACCAGCAGGAGTACTTCCTTTTTGAATCACTCTTTCAATAGTTTCAGAGTATTTTTCAGGTTGAAGTTCTTTGTATTTTTCTTTATATTTCTTTGGATATTTTCCTGCATATCTAACTCTTCTTTTATGTGTTTTTTCTAATTCTGACATAAAATCTCCGCCTTCTGTGATTATAATCATTTAATAATAAGTTGTTTGAAGATACTTGTATGAATAGTATATTCTATTAAGACCTTAATTTCTATTCTATTTAATATTTATTACACTTCTCGTGATATATTTTCGATAATAATCAAAAAGGAACTAATTCAAGATAGTTCCTTTTATAAGTTTAAAACATATTTTTCATAAAAATTAGAGTCTCATTCCACCATTTACACTTAAAGTATGCCCTGTGATGTATGATGATTCATTACTTGCTAAAAATAATGCTGCATTTGCAATTTCTTCAGGTTGTCCCAATCTTTTCAACATTGTCATTGCTGCAAATTTTTGTAATAATTCTTCTGGAACAGTTTTTAAAATGTCTGTCATTACATATCCGGGAGCAATTGCATTACATCTAACTGGTACACCTTTTCTAGCAAATTCTTTTGCCCAAGTTTTAGTTAATCCTAATAAACCAGCTTTTGTAGCTGCGTAGTTTGCTTGTCCAATATTTCCATATTCTCCAACAACACTACTAATATTAATAATACTTCCTCCACCAATAACTTCCATTTGTGGACCAATATGTCTAACTAAATTGAATACACCTTTAAGGTTTACATCTATAACTAAATTCCATTGATCATCAGTCATTTTTCTTGTCATTGAGTCTCTTGTAATTCCTGCGTTGTTAACTAATATATCAATTTGTCCATATTCAGCCACAATTTCATCAAAGAACTTTTTACATGCTACAGAATCTGTAACATTTAAAATATATCCTTTAATATTTTCATGTTCATATGATAATTGTTGCATATCTGCAGCAATTACTCTTGCTCCTTGCTTTGCAAAACTTAAACAAATTTCTTTACCTATACCATTTGCTCCACCCGTGACTATAGCAACTTTACCTTTTAATCTCATTTTATGCCTCCACATTTTTAAGGATTACAGCAGTTCCCATACCACCACCTATACATAAACTAGCTAATCCAAATTTTACATTTCTTTTTTTCATTTCATAAATTAATGTTGTAGTGATTCTATTTCCACTTGCTCCAACAGGATGTCCTAAAGCAATTGCCCCACCATTAACATTACATCTTTTTAATATTTCCTCTTTAGATAAATCATGTTCTTCACCTAAAGATGAAATAACACCTAAACTTTGAGCTGCGAATGCTTCATTAAGTTCCATTAAATCAATTTCACTTAATTTCATATTTATAGATTTTAAAACGTTTCTTATAGCAGGTACTGGTCCAAGTCCCATTACAAGAGGTTCAACTCCACCTTGTCCAATTCCAACAACTTCAACTAATGGAGTTAGGTTATATTCTTTCAAAGCATCTTCACTTACAACTAACATGAAACTTGCTCCATCATTAATTCCACTACTATTACCCGCAGTTACACTACCACCTTTTTTAAATGCTGGTCTTAAACTACTAAGTTTTTCTAAGTTAGTTCTTCTATTTGGATATTCATCAGTTTCGAACACTACTTCTTCTCTACGTAATTTTACAGTTATTGGAACAATCTCGTCTTTAAATTTTCCATCATCAATAGCTTTAATAGCTTTTTGTTGAGAGTCAAAAGCGAATTGATCTTGTTCTTCTCTAGTTAATCCAAATTGATCAACAATATTTTCTGCTGTAATTCCCATGTGAACATTATTAAATGCATCAGTTAATGCATCTGCTATCATATGATCTGATGTGGTAAATCCACCCATTTTGAATCCTGTTCTAAGTTTGCTTGGAATAAGATTAGGAGCTAAACTCATCGATTCTACTCCTCCTGCAATAACCATATTATGGATTCCAGCTTTTATAGATGTGTAAGCTAGCATTAATGTTTTCATTCCACTACCACATACCATGTTTAATCCATATGCTGGAACAGAAACAGGAATCCCTGCTCCAATTGATACTTGTCTTGCAACACCTTGCCCTAAACCTGCAGGTAAGATATTACCAACAACAACTTCATCAATCTTTTCTTTTGGAACTTTTGTTTCTTCTAAGATGTTTTTTACAACCTCACTACCATACTGTGCTGGATGTACAGTACTTAATCCTCCAAGAAAACTCCCTATAGCTGTTCTTTTTGCAGCTACAATAAATACTTTACTCATAATTTCTCCTCCTTTATTTTCATGTAGGAAATTAATCCTTTTAACTTTTTTATATTTTTGTGCTGTTATATTCTTTGTTTTTCATCTTCTTATTCACTACTTATTAATCATAACTATTGCTACAAAATATTATAACATAAAGCGCTTTCACAATACAACGATAAATAGGATATTGATAGTGTAAAATGGTTTTGTAAATCTTATATTCATTCAAAGACACACCCCAAACCCGTATCCAAAACACAGGTTTTTTGCTCAAAACACGAAAAATACAAACACTTTTGAAAAAAATCAAACTTTTGAATTTCCGAGTTTCAAAAAAGACCTCTGAAACAACATGTTTCCATACATTTAAAAAAGAGCTATTTTCAGCCCTTTTTGAAAACTATTTTATATATAAAAAACCGAGAATATCGCAGTAGTAATGGAAACTACTAAATTCTCGGTATACGGGTAGATCTGGTGGAGAATACTTGGCTCGATCCACGTTCCAGGCAAATATTATACTTGCTAATAAAGGTTCTATTAGCTCTGCTGAGTCGTTTTAATTAGTAGAATGTCTGGTTAAAAAACAACAACACAAAGATTTTCAGTCCGAAAATACACTAAAACGACCCTTAAATATCTCTTCTCTTTAAATATACTTATTAACGACTCGTTGTATCGCTTTTAATTGCAACTTATTATTGTATGCATATGATGTAAAAAAGAACCACTGTTTAATTTTCTTCACGGTCCACTTTCTTCTAAAAGAAAAGAACGACATTATTGCATATCTTAGAATCGTGCAAGAAGCTACTCCTTCTATTGGGAGAGTTGTTGTATCTATGAAACATTAGAGAAAGATACTATTGTAATTAGTGTACAAGAATACTTAACAACCTTCTATCAATCACTTGGTTTTAATGCTTCATGAGAAGGATATTTAGAAGACGGAGTTCTTAATATAAAAATGATACATAAAAAAGCCCTGCAAAAGGGCTTTTAATTTGATTTATAAAACGTTTTGAATTTTGCATTGTACATCATTCTTAAATCGTTCAATATATGATACTACATACTCTAAAATATCTAGATTATCATCTTCAATTAATGGCGTTAAATCCATTGCATAGGTAACTGCATTTGAAGCATCTATTTCGTGTGATGAACTAAATGTTGCATTCGCTAATCTTCTCCCAATTGTAGCACTATCATATCGTTTTCCTCCGATAATCTGAGAGTCAAATATTTCGACTAATGATGCGGCTAGATTGGGGTGATTAGACACATCCAGTAATTCTTTTTCATTATCATTAATCCAGTCTAATGCTCTCCATACTTCGCATCCATATACTTTGTTAGGTCTTACATCTAGTGGTAATGTACGAATTGCATTGATTGTTTTAACTGCAACTCCTACATGAGTATCGTGTTTGTCTGCAAGGTTATGTGTATATAGGATTTTTGGTCTTGTTTGATCCAGTAAAATTGCAAGTTCTTTCACAACATCTTTATTGGTTTTACTCTTTATTTCTTTACTTTGATAATCTAGTAAAAACAGTGCAGAAAACTCTCCTAAATGAGCTGCTTTTTTTTGTTCTTTTTTACGAACCAAAATCATTTCTTCATCACTATAATCTTTGTATAAATTATCTCTTGCACTACCACTACCATTTGTAACAACAACACCTGTGAAATGATTGGTTTTGCTTTGGAAACATTGTTCTATTCCGTGGTATGCCATAATTTCAATATCATCATGATGTGCTGCAATGCTCATGTGCGTTGTTTGAGACAATGCTTCTTCTTTGTTCTTATTATTTGGTATGTAAAGTTCGGCTGTATTATTCACTAATTTCATAATATCCCTACTCTCTTATAATTTTGGTAATGATGCAGCAGCTATACTTTGTCCTACTCTTCTGCTTTTTTCATCTGGTAATGTTACCTTAATACTATTATACAACGAAGTAAATTCTTCTCTTAAGATATTATTTGCCTCTTCTAATATTAATTGTCCACCAGTTCCACTTGTTACTCGTCCTAATATAAGAACATGTTTTAAATCATAGAATCTAGCATAATAAGCAAGGCTATACCCTAAATATACTCCAATTGTTTTAAATATCTCAGTAGCATCTTCATTGTTATTCTCTACTAGTTTTTGAACTACTTTTAATTTTTCTGCAGGTGATAAGGTTTCATCTAACTCGATTCCTGCTGGCTTACAAAGTTTAATAACAGAATCTTGTGAGAAATAAGTAACCCCTGTTCCATAATCCCCGCTCCATTCATCAAGCATTGAATCGTTGTTATAATCAACTGGAACAAAGGCAAGTTCGTTTAGCCAGCCAGTAATATTTCCTTTTCCATCAACATACCCAGCAGCTTCCGAAGTTCCCATAGCAATTCCAAGCACATTGTTCGAATCCAAACTCATTGCACCTGCAAGTGCAGTAACATCTCCATCATTTACAACTTCAATTGGTACTCCGTTAAACTCTTTTTGAATATTGAGATACATATCACGTACTTTCGAATCAAACAAATCACTAGGTACTTGTCTAAATAAGGATGCAACTGCTACACGATTATTAATGAAGATACCTGCACTACTCACACCAATTGCATCCACACTTGGTAAGTAACTAGCGGCACGTTGTATCGAATCCATAATACCATCATAGTGATACGACGGATCACTATTAATTTTAGGATGCCAAAGTGTTTCTTCTGAATAAACACTTTCACCATTAATAACCACAGAAACTTTACGATCACTACCACCAGCATCAAACCCAATACGATTTCCGTTCAAGTGCCTTCCAATTGGTTTTGATACTTCATTCTCTAATGGTACCTCTTCATTAGTACATACGGTAACTTGAAAACGCTGCTCAAATACAGTGCTCATTAGCTCTCGATCAAACTGTCGTAATCCAATTGCTGTATATGCTTCCTTAATACGTTTAGAAATCGTATCATTACCAGCGATAAATATGTGGTACCCACCCTTTAACCAAAGCAATGTTTTGATCAATCGTTCTACGTAAAGAAAATTCGCTTCATTCTCTTTATATGTATCATTAAAAACCCTGCAATTTACACGTGCAACTTGATTTTCAGCTCGCAATATTGCGATGCTAATATCAACTGGTTTTTCACTTTTTTCTACTGCTTTTTCATACGCGATATTACCTAGAATCATTGGTACATAATCTGGATCTAATCGCAGATGTTTATATGGTTTATGATTAAATTTAAATGTCATTTTAGCATACCTTATTTCCTCTCTTAAAATTCAAGAAAATCAGATTTCATATCCAATTTACTTGCTGCTTCTTCATCCAAGATAATTGTTACATCTGGATGAAGCTGCAAGATAGATGCTGGAATATCTTCTGTTATTTTTCCATAAACCATTTTATACACTGCATCTGCTTTTTCTTTCCCAAAAGCTAATAATATAATTTGTTTGGAGAACATGATATTTTTTATTCCCATTGTTACTGCATGTGTTGGCACTTCATCTACACTATCAAAAAATCTAGCATTTGACATTCTTGTCTCTTCACTCAGTTTAATAATAAACGTTTGATTACTCATTTCACTACCAGGTTCATTAAATCCAATGTGTGCATTCGCACCAATACCAAGTATTTGTACATCACGTTGATTCCCAAACAACTTTTTATTGTATTCCTCAGCCAAATTCTCAATATGCTCTATTTCGTTTGATGGAATATGAATGTTTTGTTCTTTAATATCAATATGATTAAACAAATGACGATGCATAAACGAGGAGTAACTTTCTGGATGGTCATTTGGAATTCCAATATATTCATCTAAATTAAATGTCTTTACATCTTTAAACGAAATCAAATATTCATTATATGCTTTGATCAAGTTTTTATATAACCCAATAGGAGATGTCCCTGTCGCCAATCCCAAAATAATATTTGGATTTTTAATCATCTCTCTGATGACAATTGCTGCAGAAACTTTGGATACTTCATCGTAATTTTTGTATTTATATATTCTCATAATATACTCCTTTATTGTTCTATTTTCCAAAAAAAACACTACTTAAAGATAGGATCCCAAGTGGTGTTTTTTTCAATCAACTGAATGATCGGAAAAATGAAAAAAATTATTAGTTTACACCATTCTAATACAGTTATTAGAATAGGGATTAAAACCTTTGTTATAATTTATTCTTAGTAGTCATATCCTGTGTTTCTGATTTGTTTTCTAAACTCTGTTGGAGTAAGTCCTACTGTCTTTGTAAACAATCTAGAAAAGTAGTTATGATCTCTAAATCCGCATAGTACTCCAATTTCATAAACACGATAATGTGTTTCATGAAGTAACTCTTTTGCCTTATTAATTCGTACTAAATTTAAATGCTTTAAGAATGTTGTAGACATACGTTGTTTGAACAAGTATGATAAATGCCCTCCTGATATAAAGAACTCTTCTCCTACATCGTTTAATGTTAGTTTTTTATTGTAGTTTTCATCAATGTATTTGAGTACACCTTCCATTAAGTGAGATTGATTGTGATTAATTTCTCTTTTATTGTCAATTCGTACCGGAAGTTTCCCTTTTGTTTTTTTTGAATCTAATACCTTCATAAAGGAATGTAATGATAAGTCTGTGTATTCATATAGACATACATGACAGTAAGGTTCATTTTGTCCTAAGATATCATAAGGTGTACGCAAGGAAACAAGCATTAATTCTTTTGCAAACTTGAGTGCATTGTTATATAGTACACGTTGCACAAGGATTAAGTGTGAATCGGTTAATCCCAAAATTACTTTTTTATCTTTAATGAATGGAATTAAATCACGAATACTAATGTTTTTACTATCAATACTGATATAAGGGATGTTGTATGTTTCCCCAATGGTTTTTGCAAAATCCATTTTCTCAACATTTACATCTTCTGCCGTAGAGTTAATGTAATTTGTAACACCTACTACTACTGTATCCTGATCAATATCAAAAAGTTTACCACTAGCTAATGTAACACTACTTAAACTAATGTCTTTTGCTATTTTATCATTTTTTTCTAAATCAACATCAAGTGTTACTTCTTCACAGTAGATTTCTTTATGCTTTAGAATTCTTGATACTGCATCATCAATAACTCTCATGTCTAGATTATTGTTCTGAACGGCATCTATTATCCCTTGTCTTACCATGTCTTGTCTTGCAAATGTATGACTTACAGTTATAATGTCCGTTGTTGCTCGTAACGCATATACAGCAGCTTTTGGCAGTGCATATGCACGAAGAATTGCATCCATTTCAAAACAATCTGTTACGACAATTCCTTTGTATTTTAATTCATCACGTAATAACCCTTTTATTACTTTACTAGAGATTGATCCAGGGAACCTATCATCGATTGCTTTATATAAGATATGACTAGTCATAATAGCATCACTAATATCTTTACTTACATAAGGAATCAGTTCCATTTTTCTCATTTCTTCTAGTGAAGTATTTAAGTATGGTAAATCTAAATGACTGTCTATATTAACATTCCCATGTCCAATAAAATGTTTGTATGCAGATAGCACAGATGCGCTTTTAAGGCCTTTTGAAAAGTCTTTAGCAAGTCTTGATACCACAAATGCATTGTCGCTAAATGAGCGAATTGCAATAATTGGATTTTGTGCATTATTGTTCACATCTGCGACTGGTGCTAATACAAAGTTAACACCTAATTGCTTCATTTCTTCTCCAATGATTGATCCTACCTCAAACGCTGCTTTTGGTCGATGAAAGTGTGATGCTCCTATCGCCATATGACCTGGAACTTTCGTAACACCTTCGTATACTCTTCGTACGCTTCCACCCTCTTGATCAATGGATATTAAAGCTGGTACACCATTGTATTTTATCATAGCTTCTTGTATTATTGTTGTTAACTTTTTTAGCTGCTCTGGGTTTTTTATATTTCTTGTGAACAATATGATATTTCCAAAATGATATTTTTTTATTAACTCAACAATCTCATTAGGATCTTGTGATTGCCAACCAATCATCATCAATTGTCCAATTTTTTGTTCCAATGTTAATTTCTGTAACTCTATCATCCTTTGATCGCCCCCGCTAACAGTCCTTTGATGATATGCTTTTGCAAGAATAAGTATAGTACCAGAATTGGAATAGCGATAAGTGCTACTGCAGCTACCATTAATCCATAATTGGTTCCACCTTCTTTAGAACTGATTTCTAGTAATAATGCACTGATAGGCATTTTGTCTACGTCTTTTAGGATAATCATTTGTAAGAACAAATCATTATAACTCCATAAGAAAACGAATATTGCTGCAGAAGATATTGCTGATTTTGCATTCGGCACAATAACCTTAAATATAACTTGGAAAATGTTTGCTCCATCAATAAAAGCAGATTCTTCTAGTTCTTTAGGTAAACTGTTGATAAATCCAGTTAATAAAATTGTTGCAAATGCTAGATTTCCGGCAATTTGCGGTAAGATTACACCTAAAAACTCTCCTTGAATTCCCAACCTCACAAGCATCCTAAATAACGGGAAGATGGTTGAGAAAATCGGGAACATCATTGAGGCAATAAGCAATCCAAAAATGATCTTTTTCCCTTTAAACTGATAGCGACTCATTGCAAATGCAGTGAAGACAGCTAATAAGATTACAACGATTACTACACTTCCAGAAATAATAAAACTGTTGATGTAAGCACGCCATAATTCATACCTACCAAACAACGCTTCACGATAATTGTCTAATGTGAATGTTGTTATTGGTATACTGAACGAGTTATTAATAATAGAATTTTTGTCTTTAAATGAGTTTAGTAACACCCATATAAATGGATACACGGTTCCAAACATCCAAGTTGCCAAGACCGTGTATATCAAAGTGTTCGATATTTTACGTTTCATCATTGGCCTCCTAAATATCTTTATTTTGCTTGAGTACTGTATTTGTTAATGCGCTAAACAATACTCCAGCAATTACCATAATTACAGCAAATGATGCTGCTACTCCAAGCTGGTTCGAACTAAATGCTTTTTCGTACATATAAGTACCTAAAACATGAAGTTTCCCACTTGGATATCCATTGGGACTAATAATATGGGGTAAGTCAAATACTTTTAATGTCCCAGTTATTGCAAGCACAACTACAGTGCGCATTACATTTTGCAGTAATGGTATTTTTATTATGATTGCTTTCTTAAAGTCAGAACAACCATCAATCTCTGCTGCTTCTAACACCTCTTCACTAATACCGTATAATGCTGTTAAGAAGATAATAAAATAGAATCCAACATATTGCCAGATAACCGGTAACATGGTTAGTAAATATCTTCTTACAAGATTTGCTGGATCCATCCAAAAGAATTTCTCCTCACCGATATTGAGTAATAACTGATTAAACATTCCATAATCATAATCATAAAATAGATTAAACATTAAACCAAGTGCCGTTGCTGAGATAACGATTGGCATAAAGAATGTTACTTTAAATAATGATGATAATTTAGTAATTTGATTTACTAGTAGCGCTAATATCAACGCAGTACCTACTTGAAGTACCAATACAAGTCCTACTAAAATTAGAGTGTTTACAAACGATCGTACAAACGTATCATCTTTGATTAAATCTACATAATTATGCAACCCAACAAACTCAGGGTTCTGATCTAATACACTTCTAAATTTGAAGAAACTAGTATAAATATTGACACCAAATGGGTAGAACAAAAACACAAATATAAATGCTAATGTTGGAATAATAAATACCCATGGCATGATTTTACTTTTGTACATACGTTACTTCACGCTCCTTTTAAAAATAATGAAGGGTGCAATTTTGACTGCACCCTTCCAAAAAACTTATTGTAAGTCAGAGAATTTTTTCAATGCTTCAATAATACCTTCAAGGTCACTTGTGATATAGTAGTTTGCTCCAGATACTAGTTCAGCGAATGAACCAGATGCTGCTGCATCAGATAATGGCAATGTTGCACCTTCTGTTCTACCAGGCATTGTATTCATTGATAATTGAATACCAGATTGTTCTCCTAAGTCAGCTGTGGGGTCTGCTGGGATTCCACCTAATGAAGCGTAATCTCCTATTGCTTCTGTTGATGTCATAGTTTTAACAAATTCAACTGCTAATTCTCTTTTAGCTTCGTCTTCCCATGCAGTTCTAGTAATATAGAATCCTGATGTGAATCCACTTTGCATATAAACTTCACCTTGTCCACCCATTGATGTTGGGATAGCTGGG
>ERZ890953.1293-NODE-1293-length-12785-cov-15.943284_pt1 | contig 12785 bp, 18 predicted proteins | sample MGYA00521264_ERZ890953 | MGnify/ENA primary metagenome ERZ890953 (study PRJEB32303, sample SAMEA104408629) | aquatic metagenome | biome: Brackish water; feature: Chemocline; material: water | place: Baltic Sea | collected 2014-10-26T21:54:00 | depth 200 m ... | reverse complement strand
CTGCATTAGTAGCTGCTGTCTCTGCTGATGCTACATCTCCAGTTATACTAGCTGCGCTTGCTGCTGAAGCTGTAGCACTAGTAGCTGAAGCTGTGGCTGAATTAGATGCTGATGTAGCACTTACTGATGCCTCAGAAGCTTTTGTAGTAGCTGTACTAGCACTAGTGCTTGCACTTGCTGCACTTGTAGATGCTTCTGCTGCCTTAGCTATAGCTGTTCCTGCTGACCCTTGAGCATTAATGGCTCCAGTTGCAGAGGAGTTTGCTGAGGAGAGTGAAGCGGCTGCACTTACTGCTGCTGCTATTGCACTTGCTTCTGCTGCATCCCTATCTCCAACTATACTAGCTGCACTTACTGATGCTTCTGTAGCACTTATAGCTGATGCTATAGCTGATGTACTAGCATTAGTCTCACTTGTAGCTGATGCGTTCTCTGAAGCTAAACTAGCTGATGCACTTATAGCTGATGCACTAGCACTAGATGCTGATGATACAGCACTTGCTGATGCTTCCACTGCTTTAGCAGTAGCTATAGCCGCATTTGTATCTGCTAGTAGTATCTCTTCTAACTCTGGAATAATAGTATCGTTAACAGCAACAACTTTCTCAATGTAATCTGCTACATCATTTACGTCATCAATATTCAATGCTAATGCATTTACTGAGTCTATACTACCAGCAACAATAGTTATCGCACTTGGATTATCTGTTAATTCATCTGGTGTATCAGCAACTCTAATCTCTATTGAATCATACGTTACTACATCGTAGAACACTACTGCATTAAAAACTAAATCATAATCTTGTGCTGATATGTATATGTCATACAGTAATGTATCCGCATCTTGACCATAAACTGCCACATGACTCTTACTTGCTATAAACTTAGTTGACGGGAACTTTCTACTGTCTCCACCACTAGTATTATAGAATGTTGATTGTATTCCCATAATTACTCCTTTGTACCCTTACTTCTTTGATTTAAATTACCTTCAAATGATACAGTATTAATTTGAAATCCACTAGTAGCATTAGACTTAATCTCTATCCTAGTATCTTTACTTTTAGCCATAACAAAAGGTTTCCTATTCTCAGTTGTATATCGTGCATCAACTGTTCTTGACGTATTTCTAACGATGTTCTTTATCTCAAGTTCAAATTTACTCCCTTCTTCTGAAGATAACTGAACTGTTTTGAATTGTAGATGTCCTCTAATATCTCTATTGGTTGAGCTTTTATATATCCATTCAGATAGCTCCACACTACTTTCATATTCTGTATCTCCGTTGTCTAGGAATGTTTCATCAATGTTGATTGGACTCATTGTTATTTTTTCTAATGTTTGTTCTATAGCATCTTCTGAGTCTTTCCATACAGCAGCGTCATTCCATACTTGAATATCGTCCCATATACCATCAGATAGAATCCAATCCAATGCTGTTGATGGAGAGTTCCTATCCATAAGCATATATAAAGTGTCATTAAACCCATGTATAGACTTAACATCCCCATTAAATTTCCATTTACTCCAACTTGCTTGTATCCTAGTCTCTCCATCGTACATATATTTATACACATAAAGAATATCTTTATTTGTTTTAGACTGTGCAAACAGCATATTGTGTACAGGTAGGGACACTAAATTGATTATGTCACTGTCAATATATGTTTGAACATGAGCTGTAACGTCCGTACCAATCTTTTGTATATCAGAATACGTATCATTGATATACTCATATATTGCTGTATTATTGTTTCTTGATGAAACAAAGAATAAACTACCATTACTTACCACAGGACGTACACTATTGTTATATACGTATGCTGTAGACTGTTTAACCTCAACTGTTTTAGGAGATATTAACCCTGAAGTGTTAACCACAAACTGAGCTTTATCAGAGAATAGCACCAACGTGCTTTGATTCTCTATAGCGTAACTCATTTTTAATGCTTGTTTAGCATCTATGTTTACATTAATAGTATCGCTATCAAGTAATGCAAGAACCGTTGTTCTATAGAAGTTGTAATACTTTCCTATTTCACTCATGTTAAGTGAGTTATCGCTAAGCATACATAATCTATTTGCAAAGAAGAATATGTCCTTAATTGTATTTCCTACGAAATACGGAGTCTCATTAGTGTCCTCATCTCCAGCGTCTCTATCATCGTATTCTAATTGAGAGAACGTGAACGAGCCATCACTGTTACGAACAAGCTTATGAGGCATTGTTGTGTCATCAAGTATAGTTACGTTTAAAGGGTCTTTAGTCTCTTGCCATGTTAAGTCATTATATACTAGATAGTACGCACCTTCTACCGTGCCTTCTGCTCCAGCAATACGAACATATACATCAGTGAATCCATACATATTCTTAGGCAGGTCAGAGATTGTATTAACTGCTCCCTTCCACCCTACAGAAGCTAAACCACCATAACTGTCATCAGAACTAAACGTAAAGTCTGAGTTATCAGTCTTGTAGACTTTAACAATAGAACTATTAACCTCTGCTGTGAACCCAGATATTGAATTAAGCTGATTAGCTAGGTCTATCGCTGCTGCTGTAGTTGTAGTGGCTGTAGCTGTTTTAGTAGTGCCATCAACTGTAACACTATATGTATATCCTGATATGGGTTCATTTATCTTAACCCAATAGTATGCTTCTTTATCATAATCTACTACCGCTCCAGACGTTGTTGTATCAACAATCTTATTTCTATTTGTAACAAAAGTTGTATCTTTAACCGTTACCATAGAATAACCATTATACTCTCCAAATGGAGATAAGTAATTTAAAGCGCTTCCTTCAATAGTTACTGTTTTCTCTGAGCCATCAGTAACATCAACAACCTTAATCCCTGATGCATTAACTGTGATAACATATCTCTCTGATTCTGCGCCAGAAACACCTCTATCATAGCTATATGTATAATCTGTTGAGGTTCTACTAATACCTGTTGCTATCTTAGATGTAGGATTTCTTCTTCGTAATCCCACATTAACAGTAGATAAACAGTTAACCATTTCAGAACATTGACTCGCTAAACGCAATTCAGCTTGTTGTTCTGATACACCATTATGTAAAGTAGAAATTTGAGCATGAATCAACATATTAGTTTCTTTGTTGTAAATTAATACCGAATGAAGACTCTAGCATATTGTACTTACCTGTTCTTCCTTCACTTTCTTTAGCATCAATTAAAGCTAACTGTTCATCTTGCTGTGTAAATGTATATTGATTCCCATCCCCTATCATTCTAGCTTGAAATACTCTCGCCGCTCTAATGGTAATGTAATGTCTTATCGGATGCGTAATATCATTAAAGTTTGCGTTCCATACAATATTGCATGATACTGGTTCATCGAACTTTCGTGTTTGGTTATCTTTATCATAAAGATTCCATTCTCTCATAACAATACTTTTAGATACTCCAGAAATGTCTAACACATTGTAAGGTACTTGAATAAACCCACTTGAATCAGGGGTTAACTTATACCCTTCATCTGTGTTAAAGTCCCATCCTCTAGCTAAAACTGTGTTCTTTGTTTCAGTTAATACCTTTACGGCTTCTTTGCCTTCTAATGATACTGCTAAATCTTCATCATCTTCTAAACCTTGTTCATTGATTGTTTGAAGAAGGATGTTTACAGCACTGAGTAGTAGTTTTTGGTTATCTGTTTCCATATCATTCCTTTATAGAATAGTTGTATCCTCCGAAGAGGACATTGTATGCTATACGTTTTTAATTGATACAGCAGAGTTTGGACGAAGTACACCCATACCATTTGAGTAGTATGCAGTTAATAGTGTAGCGTCTAGGAAGTCAGCTTGACTTAATTGGTTAGTAGTTAAGTCAAATAACTTAACAATACCAGCAGCTTGACCAGTAAAAGCTAATGCTTTAAGACCAGTAGTTGCAGGAAGGTTATTTGATTGAAGAACATATGCTCCACCAATATATTTAACCATACCAGAGTCGAAACCACCATTGCCGTTAGTGAAGTCTGCATTAACAGCTTTCCCTGATTGCACTAAGTAAGAATACTCAGTTGGGTTCATAACTACGAATACATCGCCATTGTCATCTGATTCACGAATTGCAGCTACAGCTTCAAAAATAGACTCAGCCATTGCATCTCCGTTAGATTCAGCAGTTGTACCAGCAGCAACTCCACCAGATAGTGCTGTGTTAACTACAACAGTACCGTTTCCATTGTTTACTAAATCAGTTGCAAGTGATGCAGCTTCAATAGCAGCAAATGCTTTACGGTCTACTTTAGCAGAAAGGTTAGCACCCATTTGACGTACTTGCATTGCAATAACATCATAGTTAGAAACCGCTTCATCGAATCTATCAATACGTCTAGCTTCATACTGAGGTCTGTCAAGATTGATAATTCTTTGGTCCACTGTACCATCTGATACAGATACTTGCGCACCAGCAGAGTATTCAGCGATGTTACCATCAGCAGTATCTTCTTTACCTTCAATAATGAACTGCGCACCAGTACCACCAGAAATTGTCTGAGTGTATAGTAAGTTCGTAGCAATATTTGTACGTGTGAACGCTTGAAGAGTATCAAGCTGTATGTCTCTTGTTAATGTGCCTGTTGATTCAGTACCCGCTTTCGGGTCAAATACACCTGTATATGCCATAATATAATCCTTAGTTTCCCGATTCTATCGAGATGAGTTTTTTTAAAATACTGTTATGTTCGGTTTCCCTAACAAATGTTTCAGCTAATTTAAAAAACTTGTCTAACTAAAGAGAAGTTTACAACTAGGTGTCCTTTGATAGTCAGGGTTATTAATCCCGACCTAACATTGTAGAAAATTATACCACAAAATTTAGATTAAATCAAAATCTTAGCGACCATAAATGATTTTTTGGTCTGTCTGAGCCATTTTTGAATCAAAATCACTACGCATTCTACTACCAACTGGAGACTTCATCGCTGCATCTCTATCTTTGAACATCGCTGCTCTATCAGAATAACCTTTAGAAATAGTAGTTACACTATTGCTTCCTCTAAGTCTATCCCCTTGCGAAGATACCGTAGCTCCTGTAGCCTCTTTATAATCAGCCATTAAGCCTTTCACAGTAAGTCTGCTGAACTGTGGGTTAACTAACGCCTCGTCAAATGCTGTCTTCTCAACGTCAGATACATCTCTTTGTCTATACCAACTAATCGCTGCTTCATAGTTCTCTCTCCCATCAGCATAGCTGTGTACTTGATTAATACTATCTTTTAATCTATATGCATTTAACTCTATCTGCTCATCAGTATATCCAGCCTTCTCTTTAAGAGTAGCTCTAATATTATCAGTCAGTTGCATATTGTTTTGCATAAACTCAGGTATAAGTGACTGTAACACTTGCTGCTGTTGTTGTATAGCATTGTGTGCTTCAACTTCTTGTTCAGCAGTTTGTTGTTGGTTTCTCTCAGCTTCTTTGTATTCTCTCATCTTGTTAGTATGAGACACTTCAAGTTCTCTGTAGTTCTTAGCTAAGTCATCAATGGACTCAAACTTACCAAACAGTTTACCGTCTCTTAGATTCTGCGATAGATACTCTGACTGAAATTGAGATGATTCATTAGCTTCAGCATCAGATGGTAAAACCTCATTATTTCCTTGTTCTACTGATTCATTTTCAGCCATCGTTATTTCCTTTCAGCTTTTGATAGTTTCCTAGTAACAAGTAAGTATTCATCCTTGTCTAAACCATGCTTTTCCATAATTTCTTCTTGAGTCCATTTCTCGTTTATAAGTATTCTCAACTCTTCAGCGCTCATTTTAGTCTTCTGACCTTCTTTGCGTCCCATAACTGTCCCGTTCTTTTTGGACATTTCCTTATACTCCGCTGCTGTCATTCTGATTAATGAACCTTTAATTACTGTACCCTCAAGAGCTTTTTGAGCCTCCATAACAGTCTTTGCAACAGTTTCAACTAATTCCATGTCTTTAGATGTCTTTGCTTCTGCCATCTTATTTCCTTATATAAATTATTTTTGTAGCATAACTACAGTGAATCCTCCTAAGAGGACTCTAGTAACTATTGTTTTTGCTGTCGTTGAGGCTGCGCTTGTTGCCCTGTTAAAGCATTAGCTACATTCTCTCCACCAGTTCTACCAACAGCTGCTGCACCTTCTTCAGCCATCATCTGTTGTTGTTGTTGTTGCATAGCCGCTTGTTGTTCTTGTTGTATCTCTTGCTCAGACTTAATTAGTCCAACAGTGTTGATACCTATATAGTTAGCGTATCTGTCAATTACCTCTCTCATTTTAAGAAGGTTAGTTGCCTCATACTGCGCTATTCTACCAACATAAGCATCTAACTTCTGTGCTTCAACATCCGCACCTAAAGCATTGAGTCCAGTAATAATGTTAACATCTACTGCTTCAAACTTAATACTTAACTCATTCATAATCCAAGTAATATATCGTTTGGTAATCTTGTTGGAAAACTTACTATACATCCCACTAAGAACAGTCTCTAACTCTCTAGCCATGTATGCTACTTCTTGTGCTGTAACTCTCTCAGCTTGTCTTGTAGCAGACACGTTCATTAAGAACGACTCAGATAAAGACTCTTTTAACTCCGCTAATCTCTGTAGAGATACTTGATAGTCATAGTTCTTTTGTAATTGGAATGAGGTAATATCATCTTGACGACCATCAATCACATCTCCGTTCTCACTCTTCGCCACAGCAACTTTCTTTGTTGTACCAAGAGGGTTAACCATAATCAGTGCTTTACTAGATAGTAACGCCCCTTGGTTAACAACTTTAGCAAGTAGGTCATACGAGTTCAAGTCGCCTTTTCTACTCTCGCAGAAACTTCTATGGTACGTATCGCCTTTATTGAATGACCAGCCTATATATTGAACAGGTACATTCTCATTATTGTACGTTTTCTCATCGCCATAAGGTTCTCCCTCTAACTCTTGAGTCATTGTCCATGTACCATTGTCATACATATACCTAGTTAATAAAGTAAGCTTATCTTCGGAGTCTTCTAACTCTGCTGTAAGCTCAATCCCTTCAGGTAACTTCTTAGGATGTATCTTCTCTTCAAGAATAATATCTACAGCCTCGCCTTCATCATCAAGCTCAACACCGATAGTTCTGAGTCCATGGTACTTAATACCTTTCTCTGGTAGCTTCTCGATAACTAATGCACCAACCACCATCGCATATTGGATGATGTCATAAGTTGGAGTCCTCATATCTTGAGCTTCCATCTCTTTATTTACTTTAATCGACTGATTCGTAAGCTCGGTGTTAATCTCACTTCTAATGCTAGCATCTCCAAGAGAAATCATCTCCAACGCTTCATTATCAGGGTCAAATTTAAACGGTATAGACGAACTAGGCAATAAAGAGTTAACAATCTTATTAGTTAAACTATCCACAGCTATCGCACCCATTGAACTTGACAAACTATCTTGATGCTTAGTTGAGCTACTAAACCCATCTTTAGGAAATATCATTGGCTTAGTTAGCCTAGACATCTCCTCTGCACGTGACTCATACTGAGATACCGTAGACCTTAACTCTTCATATCGCTGACCTACGGTTTTCTTATTTTCTTCTGCCATCATATACCCTTATATATTAAATCCAAGACCTAGACCACTAGCCGCTATACCACTTGATAAGTCGATAGTCGTTGGAGCTTTCTTCACAAGTAAGTCTGTCGGGTTAGCCGCCTTCTTACGCTTAGAAGTAGTAGCTAAGGTCGCTGACTCTCCAATTGGCGTAGTCTCTTGCCTTATCCTCTCAGCCTCACGTGTCTCTTCAGACATCATTGCCTGCTCTGCCTCGTATCTGCGTCTCTCTTCAGCGGTTGTCTCTTCACGTAGCCGCGCTTCTTCTTGACGCACCATATCTCGTTCACTAGCTAATCTTGATTGAGTCTCTTGCTCAATTCTATTGACCTCAGCTTGTCTAGCGTTACTCGCCTCAATTTGCTTCTGTGTCTCTGCTGCTTGTCTATTAGCAGCAGCTTCTGCCGCATCTGATTGCTCTTTAGCAGCATACATAGTTGCTCCTGCTGATACAACCATAGCTCCAGCTATCCATCCTCCTGACATACTATACCTCCGTTATATTATAAGTATTTTTACCCATGGGTGTTCTGCTCTGTAACAAGTCAAACTCATCAGTAAATTCTTCTTCTGCTTCAGCTATTGTTTTAGCATCGGTCTTAAAGCACATCGTAATTGTAACATTTTCTATCGCCATAACCACTTGTTTTCGTCCGCCGTTTGCTGGTATGACACTTGTGCCTCTCGCTTTAATTACTTCTGAACCTATATAGACATCCGCAGCACCATGTATTATGACTGTCGTTGGTATCTTAATTAGAACCCCACAGACTATCTCATCCTTCTTTAGTGCAATGGTTCTATAATAGACTCCTGCGTGTATAGTGTGATGAGTGGGTAACACTATCTGGTTCTGTGTAAACAGAAACTCAGCAAACTTATCAGCAAGTGCAATCTCATAACTGGTCATCGCTGGTAAACTATTGCGTTCTACTATCTTACTCAATCCAACTCCTTCATAAATACTGACGTTATCTTAGTGAACCCAAGCGAAGGTGCTACTCTATGCAATACACTCTTTAATGGTGCTGACATAAACAGGTGTTTTGAACCATACATCTTAGCATCCCTAGACAAAATGTCTAACATTATCCGTGCAGTACCTCCTGAGCGGTACTCTTCGTATATGAAAATGCTGTCTATAGTTGTGCCAAGCACATTGTAGTGAGGTACAGGCGATGTTATTGCAAACATATACCCAACTATTTTGTTCTTGTGGTACGCTGCAACTAAACTTGTGTTCGGTAACTTATGAATGTGTTTATAGAAGTCCATATCTGGGTCTGAGTCCAAAGGGTTAACTTTCTTACCCTCAGCCACATAAGCATCAATTAACTCTTGCGTATACTCATGTGCAAAGAACTCTAACGTGTCTATTACTTTATACGTAATCATCATTATATCCTGATATTCTCTATTGAAGAAATCACATTGTATTCTTTTTCTTCTAAACTAAGTCTTAAATCACTTCTCATCTGCTTAGTTAGCCTACCGTTTAGTATAGTGCTTATATATATACTATCTTCAGTCCATGTCATAACACCGTAGTCTCCATAAACACGACTGTCTCCATAAGTTAGAGCATGAAGCACCTCTTTACTTATGCCTGAGTGTTTAAATATATAGTATAGGCTTGACACAGTTATAGACATTAGAATCCTATACCTGACTTAGTGCCTGAAGTAACGCCACTACCAGTACCAGCACCTACACCTGATGAGGTATTGCCACCGAAAGTCGATTGTCCAGCACTTGTACTAAGCTGTAAGTCCGTTCCTAAATCCTGTTCATAGACATCTGTCATCTTTATGTCTTCAGCAGTATCTTGTCTTGAACGCTTAGTCGCCTTCTTCTCGTTTATTCTAAGTCTACCTTCTTCTTTTATCTCTGAGAGGTCAATTGAACCCTGTAGTCGTGCATAGTCTCCCTCTATCTCAGCTATCGCTAGGTTCTTATTCACCTGACTCAACTGATAAGACGACTCAGCAGACGATATTTTACTAAGATGAGATTTACGTTCTGCCTCAAGAACGTTATTATATGATGTAACAACGCTCTGATATGCAATAATATCTTGGTTGTCTCCTGTTATGTATGGGTTATCAGAATCATCAGAACCCATAAACAGTACATGCATATCAGCTAGTTCTTTTGCTTTAGCTAGTTCTCCTTCATATTTACTTATCTCTCCATACGTTGAGGCTGAGTATGAACTCTGTGGAGTTGACTTTAATGCATTAACTGTGTTTAATCTGGATGCGATTATCTGTTCATGTACTGAAGATGTCTGCGATATAGCAGTGGCTTCCTTCTGTCTGTAGGCTTCTCGTTCAGCTTCAAACACTTGGTAAGCACCTGAATACTCGCTGTATCTATTATGCTGTTGTACAGCTTCTAAGAACTCTGTAGAGGAGTTGTACTCACTACGTTCAGGTTTCTTTCCATTATTAAGCAAGGAATACTTACTGTTAAGTTCACTCATCTTCTGTTGATAATTCATCTTTACTCCTGTATTCTACTCTTTATGAAGGCAATCAAATCTAGTTTAGCTTTATACTCCACAAGTTTATTGGTGTCCGTAATGTCTTTCATTTCTGGAAAGGTATTTGGATACAACTCTTCTAATACTTTAACTAAGTCTTGGGTTAGTGGTGGTAATTTATCTGTGTTCATGTTAGAATTATAGCATGAAAATAATTAGCCCTCAACCTAAAGCATATAATATAACATCAACGCAGCTCAAGTTACGTCGTAATGGTAAATACCAATTCGCTACTCCACCAGCCAAAGAGTTAGGACACGAGTTCCCTCTGTCACGCACTAGGTCGCTCATCCGTACAAAGGATATTGCACATTTACGTGAGGAGATAATGAACATAATATACGAAAGAGAAGCGGATAGGTATTCTATCTATTACAATCATTTAATAGACATGCATAAACAGTTCTTTACACATAAAAGCAAACATACTAGTGAGTTGATAACTAAGTATGTGCTAAAGAATATCGCATATTACATCAAGTATAATGCAAGATATAACAGCTTTGACAACTTTTGTTATGGTATGAATTATAGTATATTGTTTCACATGAGGAGAGGTATACTTCGTGTAGTGAAATACCATGGCAATGAGTTGGGGTATAAGAGCAAACAAGTACTTAGATTCCCAGTTCCATTAAATAACACACACACTCGTAATAAAATGAACAAGATTTATGACTTGGTATATCCTCTAGCACATAAGCTATATAGCAATGTGGGTTAAGGTTAGTTTAAGGTTCTTGGTTTTGGGGGATATACGAAATTGGGTATACACGCGCGATAACAAAACAATATTTCCCCCATAGGCTGTGAGAGAAGTGTTGATATTAAGCGATATTAGATGGCTTGAAACATCGTTAACAAGGCTATATTGCATGGTTTTAAGCCAAAATTATACACCTTTCTATCATTAAATTACTACAATGCACAAGCATATACTTACATACTATTATCAGCTCACTACTATACAACTCATACATAATAAGCTACTCATCATACTGTATCTAATCTAAACAAGAATATATACATACTATTCAAAGAGACAATACATCAAGCTATAAAGCATTCAATACACTATCTCTTACAACCTATAAAACTCTATACTATATAATACAATTCAAACATTTACTATATTTTACAATTCATTAATACTTTAGGTTATATTTAAGTTATGTTTAAGGATATATGTCCTATACTTACCTTAACAAAACATTAGGTTTTGAAGAAAGTCTAAGGACTATAAAGGATACAAGATGACTAGTTTAACAAACATAAGAAACAACAAAGCTATGTATAATAATACACAAGTAACATTCATAAAAACAAACGATGAACTTTACTCTTATTACAATTTATTTAACATTAGATTTGACTGTATAGCAATAGGAGATGCCTTTGACTTTAATGGCACTACATACGTAAAGAAGAGCAGTAGAACTGCCTACATTCAAAACATGAGTAATAGATGGTTTTATTTTTCTAACAATGACATTTGTGACGTATGTTTAAGAGAAGCAAAACTTTAAGCATTCATAGCACACTCTAAGAGTGTGTTGTTGAGTACTTAGGTACTAATAAAAGCCTAATGGGCTATAAAAGGATACAAAGTGAGAACATATACAATAAACGAATCAATGGGTAATTTTAGTGAAGTAGTAGCTACATTCGACAATGAAGACAATGCTGCAGAGTGGTTAAACGATAGAATAGTTGAAACAGTCCAAGACCTATTGAGCGAAGAAGAACTAAATGATACTGAATTATATGAGATGGAATATCAAAACCAAATATCTTACTTTAATATAGAAACAAATGAAACAGACCTATATACTCAAATTATAGAAGATGGAGAGTCTAAAGCATACGGAGAGGATATCATAGATACTTTCTATAATGGGAACTTTAGCCAAGGTATTGAACAGCTCAAAGAGATAAACGTAACAGCTATAGAATTTGGAGATTATATCCAAGAACTATCTGAAGAATTAGGTTATGAATCGATGAGTGAATTTGCTAATAATCACTTTAATTATAATTTCTTTATCTGTTTAGGTAGGGAACTATAATGGCATACGTAATATATGGAACAGATAACAGTAAGAGAGTTATTAACGGTAGCAATATCCATGAAGTATATGAAGCATTTGTTAAGAGTATAAATAGCTATTTTCTTAAGAACTATAGCTATAAAATAGAAAGGTTGTATTAATGAAACGATATAAAATAACAAACAAACTAGGGAAAACTTATTATAAGTTCTTCCCAGATGTAACTGAAGCTAGACACTGGATTATAAACACTTTAGACTTAAGCCTTGAGTGGAATATAAACAAGTATGAATCCGACAAAATAAAAGAGTTGTAATGGATGATATATATAACGATGGTGGTTTATCGACCACACAAATAGAAAAGATTATAAGGGAGTTGGAAAGATGAGTACCGAAACAGAATACAAGATATTACAATTATGTAAAGGTATGACATTAAAGCAAGCTGATTATAGGCTAGCTTTGATGCAAAGGTATATTGCTACCAAGCAACTAGAAACTAGATTAAAAGTTACTGGATTAAACATAGGAGATTAAATGATTATACAAGACAATAGCCTAGTAGATGAATTATTAAAAGACGCTA
>ERZ890953.1292-NODE-1292-length-12791-cov-4.355371_pt1 | contig 12791 bp, 11 predicted proteins | sample MGYA00521264_ERZ890953 | MGnify/ENA primary metagenome ERZ890953 (study PRJEB32303, sample SAMEA104408629) | aquatic metagenome | biome: Brackish water; feature: Chemocline; material: water | place: Baltic Sea | collected 2014-10-26T21:54:00 | depth 200 m ... | reverse complement strand
TAAATCTGATGGATTTATGCATAAAGATGAGTTTCTTGAAAAAATAGACGATTTTGCAATTTCACCTTATCCTAAATCGGTTAAGTTTAATTTTGATCAAAGCTGTAACTTAAAATGTCCTTCATGTCGTAATGAGAAAATTAACTATGAAGGAGATGAACGTACTAGAGCAGAAAAGATTATGTCTGCAATAGAAGAGCAACTATCTGAAGGATTAACCCATATAGAGTGTACAGGTTCAGGAGACCCTTTCTTTTCTAGAACGTTTAGAAAGTGGTTAATGCAATTTGATCAATCAATGTACCCTAATTTAAAAAGTATACATTTACACACTAATGCAACGTTGTGGAACCATTCTAATTGGTCTAGAATGACTAAAGTACATAAATTTATTAAATCTGCTGAAATATCTATAGACGCAGCTACACAAGATACATATGAAAATCATACTAGATTAGGTGGAGTATGGGCAGACCTCCAAGCAAATTTACTTTATATTGCTAAATTACCTTATTTGGAAAGAGTGACACTATCTTTTGTTGTGCAAATACAGAATTATAATGAAATGGAAATGTTTTACCACATGGCTGAAAAAATATTTGGAGATTCTCACATTAACTGGGAAATATTCTATAATAGAGTAGTAAACTGGGGAACCTTCACAGAAGATCAATACAAATACATTGACGTAGGAAACCCAGAACACCCAGAATACGGAGAACTACTCAAGGAATATAAAAAACTCCCTCCAAGTAATAGTATTAGACATAATTTAACTTTATAATGAGCATAGAATGTAAAAACTTATCAAACGGACTAAGGATTTCTACCAACGGTAGTTATTTTGCATGCTGCCATACCTTCAACGCACCTTTTAAGGATGAACATAACAAAACACTTAAAGCAGACACACATAATATTACAGAAGCATTAAATAGCTTTTCCCGTCAGGAGATGTTAACTGATTTTAAAAATAATAAGAAACACCCAGCTTGTAAAGTTTGCTGGGACGCCGAAGATGCCGGTTTTCAAAGTAAGAGACAAAGAGATAATGTAACATATTGGAGTTTCCCTGACAGAATTGGAGATAAAATATTTTTTTTAGAATTAAATCTAGGGAATACTTGTAATTTAGCATGTAGGATATGTCATATATCGGCATCATCGAAATGGAGAAAAGATCACGGAGTACTTAATCCTCATTTATCGGAAAGTGAATTAGATGAATACGCACTTGAATATTCTAAAGCATTTGAAGATGGAAGCACAATATGGAATGGGCTTCTCCAATTAATACCTGAGTTACAGCAATTGGACATATATGGAGGAGAACCTATGTTAATGAAAAAACAGTGGGAACTTTTAGAATATAGCGTAAACAACGGATATGCACAACACCAGCAACTAAGCTTTAATACAAACGGTACAATTATCACAGAAAAATACATAGATATTTTAACATCTTTTAAACAGTGCAGAATAGGATTTAGTATAGACGGGGTAAATGATAAGTTTAAATACCTTAGATACCCAGGAAACTGGGAAACTGTAGACCATAATATAAAAACTTGGATTAAAAAAACTCAACACCTTCCCCCCGGTAAGGTGTATTTTGAATTAGCCTGTACTATTTCTGTTTTAAATGTATTAAATATTTTCGAAGTAGCGGACTATGTAATAGATAATAAAATTAAATTACATATAGGTTTTGTGTATAACCCAATTTATCTAAGTATTACAAATCTTCCGTTGGATATTAAAGAAAAAATTCTTATCTTACTAAAAGAAGAATTGGAAAGAAGGTATAATTTACTTACTATCGAAAATGCTGAAGATTATAAAAGAATTTCCGAAATATATAATCAAGTGAAAAAAGTAATAACAACATTAGAGCTACCAAATCAAAGTAACAGTATACAATGGGAGATGTTTAAATCAACAACTAGAAAATTAGACATATCTAGAAATGAAAACTTTAAAGATACATTTCCAAAAACAGAAAAACTTTACCAAATATACCATTTAGATTAAATTAAACAAACAAAAATTACATGTCCGATAGATTAATAAAATGGCGAGATGATAATCTCAACTCAGTTAATAAAGCTTTTTGCCCAGCAAAATGGTATAACGCAACCATAGATTTAGGAAGTGGTTTTACCCGATCTTGTTTTTTACCTCTACCTCACCCTATTGATCTTGAAGAACTAAAAGATAATCCATCTGCTCTTCATAATACAAAGCATAAGAAAAAGATGCGTAAGATGATGTTAGAAGGAACCCGACCTGCAGAATGTTCGTATTGTTGGAAAGTAGAAGACATCGGTCGTAATAATATCTCAGATAGAGTATACAGAAGCCATGAATATAAATTAGAGGACATACAAGCACTCCCTAATACCCCTTGGGATGCAAACGTAAATTTAAGAACAGTTGAACTATCTTTTGACCGTACCTGTAATTTTGCCTGTTCTTACTGTAATCCTAGTTACTCAACAACCTGGGGTAAGGATATAGATAAACACGGTCCTTATCAAAAATTCAAAACTCTTACAGCTGGAGCTTATCAACAAAATGGCTCATGGGCAGATCCTGAAAATAAATATATGGACGATAATCCATATGTAGATGCTTTTTTAAGATGGTGGCCCGATCTATCAAAAGATTTACAAGTACTAAGAATCACAGGTGGAGAACCTTCTACTAGTCCAGGTTTTTGGAAGTTCTTATCTATGGTAGCAGATAAACCAGTACCCCACTTAAACTTATCTATTAACTCCAACCTGGGAGTAAAAGACGAGCTTATAGACAGGTTGATAGATACAACACATACTTTAGATATAGAATCTTATGATATATACACATCAAATGAATCTTACGGACCACATGCTGAGTATTTAAGAGACGGTATGGACTACGAAAAGTGGAAAAGTAACGTGGTTAGAATGATTGAAGAGGGTAACATTAGACAAATTGTTGTAATGATGACCATATCAGGACTTTCGTTAATGTCTATGGTGGAATTTATGGACGATATGTTAGAACTTAAAAAGAAATACGGACCTAATAAACCTACATTAGATTTAAATTTTTTAAGATGGCCAGCATTTATGTCTGCTTTAAATTTACCTGACGAAGTAAAAATAGAAGCTAAAAATAAAATTCAAAAATGGTTAGACACTAATAGAGATAGCGGACTACTACTTGAACATGAAATATCACAAACTCAACGGGTAATTGATTATATAGATGTACTAGACCAAGGACATTCAAGAGCAGAAATGGATAAAGATAAACATTTTCACGACTTTAAATCATTCTACGTACAGTATGACAAGCGTAGAGGGAAAGATTTTAAAACAACATTTCCTATGTTAGCAGAATGGTACGATACTTTACAGGTAGATGAAAATATTGCGGATGTTAAAATGTCTCCGGGTGGTATGGAAGGCTGGGAAATCACAGAATATAAACCAGACCTACTAAAACGTAATGTAAACTTAAAAGATAAGTGGACTAGAATTGATTTGAAAAGCTATAATAAATAAAACAATGAAACTAGTAGTCTTATCCGGCTATCTACACAATCTTTCAGATAATATTATACCGTTTCTTAATTCCGAAACAGATGTATATGTACATACCTGGAATGGGAACGGTAATGAAAGGTGGATTGAAAAATTTAACAGGTACAAAAAGCACTGTAACAGTATTGTAATTGAAACAGAAGATCTTAAATTTGAAAAAAAACTATATTCGTATTTTTATTCTACATGGAAAGCTGTTAACTTAGTCAAAGATATAGAACAATACACTTCCATTATTAAATTTAAACCTAACACAGATTCAGAAACTATTCAATATAAAGGTAAGTTGGAGGAGTATTTCTATAAAGCATATATACAGTCTAGACCCTTACTCAATAATGTATCCAAAGAAGAATGTATTTACGGTTCAATATACTATAAAACAATAGACGAAAGAATGTTTTCCGGATATGCCCCAACCTTTAAAAAGGCTTTCCATATTCCTTATAGAGATTTATTGCAACAGATGATAATATTAGACGGGAAACTTACTAAACAGTACGGGGAATCTTACGAAGGTAGTATTTTCTGGAAAGAGTGGTTTGAAAGTAGGGGTATAAAGTTAATACAGGATTTAGATTTAAAAATACCTAATAACATTTCAATATGAAGTTAACACAAGAAGAATTAAAATCAATTAAGAGTTTACAAAAGCGTCAATTAGCAACTAAAGAAGAGTTAGGTGAAATTGGACTAATACAGTTAAATCTTCAAACACGTCAAAACCAAGTTGAAGCATTTTACACTCAAACTCTAGACCTAGAGAAGCAAATAGCTGCTGATATACAAGAAAAATACGGAAAAGGTAGCATAGATATAGAGACAGGCGAGTTCACACCGGTAGTATAATATGTTTCATAACTTTTAGTCTATTTATATACGTAGTTAAATACCCTTTACCTAAGAGTTGGTTTACGTTATCTACATATATTTATTATAGACATAAAATAAATTTTACCCAACATGGCAGAAACAATAATCTCACCAGGTGTATTTCAAAGAGAGAATGATATTTCATTCATCCAACCAGCACCAGTAGAGGCAGGAGCAGCAATACTTGGACCAACAGTAAAAGGCCCGGTAGAAATCCCTACAATCGTTACTTCGTATAATGAGTACACAAGAAAGTTCGGAGTAGCTTTCCAATCAGGATCAGATAAACATGAGTTTCTAACTTCAATGGCTGTAAAAAGCTATTTTGATCAGGGAGGAAATACTTGTTTAGTAACAAGAGTAGTAAACGGCTCTTACGGAGCAGCTTCTTCTACAGCCATTGTAGACGCTGGAGCTTCTGTAAACTCCCCCTTTACATTACAGACATTAGGAAAAGGCGTTATTTACAATAACGTTACATCTTCAGTATATGGAGAAGAAAATACAGACGGCTCTTTAGTATCTGGTTCTTCTGATAACTTAAGATTTGATATTTCAAATGTTGATAGTGCAAGAGGAACTTTTACCTTATCTCTAAGAAGAGGAGATGATAATAATAAGAATAAAGTAGTATTAGAATCATTTAATAACTTATCTTTAGATCCTAACTCAACAAATTATATTGAAAGAGTAATTGGTAATCAAGTTAAAGCAATTTCAGGAGACGGTACACAAGTTAGTGTAACAGGAGACTATGTAAATCAATCTAATTTTATTAGAGTATCAGCAGTCAACTCCCCAACATTAAACTACCTATCTAACGATGGAGTAACTGTTCGAAATGCAGCATATGTAACATCACTACCAATAGCACAAAAAGGAGCATTCCAAGGAGCTACAGGAGACGTAATTGGAGGAGCTTTACTTTATAATAATATAGCAGCAGGTAATACCCAAGGATTAGTAGGTACTAACTACGATAAAGTAATAACTTTATTAGGTAATGCAGATGATTATCAATTTAACGTAATCACAGCACCTGGACTAATAGACGCTCTCCACCCTACACAAGTGGATAATATCGTCTCTCTTGTAGAATCTAGAGGAGACAGTATAGCAGTATTAGATTTAGTAGCTTATGGGTCTGCCGTAAGTAATGTAGCCACACAAGCACAAGGACAGAATAGTTCTTATGCAGCTTCTTACTGGCCTTGGTTGCAAATGCAATCAGGAACAGGAAAAAACATTTGGGTACCAGCATCAGTTGTTATACCAGGTATTTACGCTTTTACTGACGGAGCTGCAGCACCATGGTTCGCACCAGCAGGACTTGTAAGAGGAGGAATCGTTGGAGTAATTCAAGCAGAAAGAAAATTATCTAGAACAGATAGAGACACTTTATATAATGGTAAAGTTAACCCAATCGCTACTTTCCCTGGAACAGGTTTAGCAGTATTTGGACAGAAAACTTTACAAACTAAAGCTTCTGCTTTAGATAGAGTAAACGTTAGAAGATTGTTAATAGACCTTAAGAAGTTTATCGGTGATCAAGCTAATAACTTAGTATTTGAACAAAATACTATTACAACAAGAAATAAATTCTTATCTACAGTCAACCCATACTTAGAATCAGTAACACAAAGACAAGGTCTTTATGCTTATAGAGTGGTAATGGATGACAGTAATAATACAGCAGACGTTATTGACAGAAACCAATTAGTTGGTCAAATCTTTATACAACCAGCTAAAACAGCAGAGTTTATTGTATTAGACTTCGTAGTAGAACCAACTGGAGCAACTTTCGCAGGATAATTTTTTAACACAATATTTATAATAAAGTAAATACAACATGGCAGTATTAGATCCAAACGAAATAATGTTCAGAGCATTCGAACCAAAAGTACAAAACAGATTTGTTATGTATATGGACGGAATTCCATCCTTCTTGGTTAAAAACGTTAAAGCTCCGTCATTCACAGATAACGTAATTAAGTTAGACCATATTAACTCGTACAGAAAGATTAGAGGAAAAAGAGACTGGGCAGATATGACCATGACACTTTACGATCCAATCACTCCATCAGGAGCACAAGCTGTAATGGAATGGGCACGTCTATCTTATGAATCAGTAACCGGTAGAGCTGGTTATTCAGATTTCTACAAAAAAGACTTAACTTTAAACATTTTAGGTCCTGTAGGAGATATCGTAGGAGAATGGATTATAAAAGGTGCATTCTTACAAACAGGTGATTTCGGTCAATATGATTGGACATCAGATGCTGTAGTAGATTTAAATATTACAGTATCAATGGATTATTGCATTCTCAACTACTAAGATAAACAACATATTTTTAAAGACCCGGAAGAAATTTCGGGTTTTTGTTGTTTATAAAATAAAAAGTTCTTATATTTATATATACAACTAGTTACTATTAAATAAAATTTATGGAATCAAAATTTCAACTACCTACCGAAACGGTAGAATTACCATCTAAAGGGTTACTATACCCGGAAGATTCTCCACTAGCAAAAGGTACTCTCGAAATGAAGTACATGACCGCTAAAGAAGAGGATATTTTAACTAACGCCAACTACATTCAAAAAGGAACAGTAATAGATAAATTGCTGCAGTCCCTAATAGTCACAGAAGGTGTTAAATACGATCAACTTTTAACCGGAGATAAGAATGCAATAATGATTGCAGCAAGAATACTGTCTTACGGTAAAGATTATACTGTAACATTAAAAGGACAGCAAGAAGTTATAGATTTAAGCCTTGTTAAAAACAAAGAAATAGATTACAACAGGTTTCAAGATCGTAAAAATGAGTTTCATTTTAAATTACCCAACACTGATAACAGTATCACTTTTAAACTTCTTTCACATGCAGATGATACTGCAATAGAAAGAGAAATAACAGGATTACAAAAAATAAACAAAGACAATATTACTTCAAGCACTACAAGGTTAAAGCACATGATAACCTCAGTAAACGGAATAGCTGATAAAAAAGACATTAGAGAGTTCGTAGATGGGTATCTTTTAGCAAAAGATGCAAGAGCATTAAGAGAAGAATATACAAAAGTAAACCCAGATATAGACCTAAAAGTCTACATAAATGGCGTAGAGGAGGGCGTCGATCTTCCGATCACTATCAACTTTTTTTGGCCTGACGCTAGAACATAGAAACACAATATTCACACAAATTCATGAAATAGTATTTCATGGAAATGGAGGATACAATTACGAGACAGTTTATAATATGCCTATATGGATGAGAAGGTTCACCTTTCAGAAAATACAGGAATGGCATAATAAAGTTTCTGAAAAAACAAAGGAACAGCCTACACCGTCTTCAAAACAAATTGCAAGACCAAACATATCCCCAATGTATAGCACAAAGGCTTCTAAATAATAGAGGCCTTAACTATTTATACTATATAGATAAAGATGGCAGTAAACGATGATTTAAGGGAAGGAAAGAAGTTACTTGAAGAGCTAAACATTCTACGAAGAAAACTGAATCAAACCCCACTAAGACTTACAGATGATGAAACAACTCGTCAGTTAAGATCTTTGCCAGAAGATATCGAAAGAGCTAAAAAAGCACTTTCGGATATGGAAGGGTCAGCCACTAATTTGTACGACAGGCTTAGAGGTGTTACATCTGAACTTAAAGGACAAGAAACTGCTACAACAGGAATCCGTTCTGCTTTTCGATCATTAACTAAAGATGTAGAAAAGTTAAAATTTGATGAACAGGAAATAAGCAAACTTTCTGCTAAAGAATTACAAAGCCTTCAGAAAAGAGTAAAAGAAAATAAAGATAGGATTGATTCGTCCGCCGAAGAAATACTTAATAGCAGTAATTTAGCTAAAAAGTTAAATTCAATAGTAGAAAGCAGAAGAGCACAAAAAAAAGAAGAAGATAAGATACAAGAGAGTGTGGGTATGCACTTAAAACGAAGCAAGATATTAACAGAAGAGCAAAAATCAATACTTGCATACTACTTCGATCAAAACAACATAATTGAAGAAATTAACGGTAAAATTAAAGAAAGAGTAGCTTTTGAAGAGAAAGCTGCCAAAGCTACTAGAAAATTCACTGCCTTGGCAGATTTATCGTCTGCAATCCCCGGCCTGAGGAAATTAGCCGGACCTTTTAAGGAAGCAGAGCAAGCAGCTCGAAAAGCTTTTGAAGCGACAGAAGACGGTTCAAAGGCAAATGCAGCTGGAATAAAGGCATTAGGGAAAGCATTTAGCTCACCGCTACTACAACTAGGACTTTTAGCCTCTCTATTTAAAGGTGTATTAGATATAGCATTTAAGCTTGATAGCCAGATTACCGAAATTGGTAAATCACAAGGTAAGTCATATAAACAAGCAGCAGCATTTAGAGAAGAACTACAAGACGCAGCAGACGCCAGCTATAATTATCTACAAACAACCAAGAGTTTATTTGAAGCACAAGCAGAACTTGGAGAATCTGCAGGTGTATCCGCAGGATTTAAAATTCAAGAATTACAAGACCAGGTAAGGTTAACAAAACAAGTAGGATTACAGGCCGCTGATGCCGCAAAACTTTCTACATTAGCAAGAGTCAACGGTATTACAACCACAGATACATTAAAAGGTATAATTAAACAGACTACAGCTTTAAAACTTCAATCTGGGGTAACTTTCGATAATAGGAAAATACTTAAAGAAGTCGCAAATATTTCCGGACAACTAGCTGCAAATTATAAAAATAGCCCTTCCTTAATTGCAGCCGCAGTCGTGCAGACTAGAAAATTAGGAATGTCTTTAGAACAAGCAGCACAAGCTTCAAGAGGACTATTAGACTTTGAATCTTCAATTTCTAATGAATTAGAAGCAGAGCTACTGACTGGAAAAGAGTTAAATCTAGAAAAAGCTAGATACTTAGCACTTCAAGGAGACTCTGCAGGAGCTGCTGCGGAACTTGCTAAAAACTTTGGTTCATTAGAGGAATTCCAAAATATGAACGTACTAGCCCAAGAGGCTATGGCTAAAGCAGTTGGAATGACCGCTGATGAATTATCTAATACATTACTACAACAAGAAAATTTATCAAAACTTGGTGATGAAACACAAAAACAATTAGAAGTACAAGTAAAAAAATTAAAAGATAAAGGAGATCTTGTAGGTGCAAATGCACTTTCAGCACAAACCGCTAATGAAGAAGAAGCTCTAGCTGCTTTAGATAGAATATCTAACCAGGAAAAATTTAATGCTGCTATAGAAAAAGCAAAAGACTTATTTACAGGAATGATTGATAATATGCCTACATTGTTAGGAATTTTAGGAACAATAGCAGGGGTAATGGCAGGAATCGCACTTTCAGCAGTCATCACATCAGGAGGGACAGCATTAATAGGCGCTGGAATAGCTATAGCATCCGCCGGTTTAATAGGAGGAGCAATAGGGACTGGTTTAGGAATAGCTGCAAGCAGCTCGACATCAGGAACAGGAGAAGGTAAAGCAGGAGAAGCAACAAAAATAAATGACGGAATAATAGATCCAGACGGTGGACTGATAGTTTCAGGACCAAAAGGATCTATAAGATTAGATAAAAAAGACTCTATTGTAGCCGGCACACAGCTCGACAAATCAGACAGTTCTAATAACAGTTCGATATTGGAAAAATTAGATAGGTTAATAGCAGCCGTAGAAAGAGGCGGTACAGTTTACATGGATGGAAATAAAGTTGGAGAATCACTACTCCTTGCTACTCATAAATTAAGTTAAACTATTTATAATAAAAAACAATATGGCATTATTAGATAAATTACCAGAATCACCTTACGGATTAAAAGGACAAACACCTTCAAATCTAGCCTCAGCTACTGCTGCAGGAGATTTACATTTTGATCCTACAACTAAAAACCACGTAGGGGGTCATACAGGTTTAGAATTAGGGGGTACACCTACAAAATACACCGATAACTTACCTAAGTAAAATTTAAATGGCTATTCTAAGAAACTACATTGAGGGTAACCTAACCCGTTTGAATAAACTTAAGTATGGAGACACAGCTACGATAGGAACAGAGCCTATTGTACAAAAAACTATACCTACAGATATTCGACAACAAGGACCTTCCTCTAATCAAGTTTCCAGAAGAATAGACGACCTAAAAAGAATAGGTACAATACTTACCCAGAAACCTGGATTAAAGTACCTTGCTAATGAAACAGCTTTAAACGCAGCTAAGGTTGAATTTAAAACTAAGAAAAGAGAAGACGGTTCAACTAACATAATAGGCACAGCCTTCAACGCAATAGGAGCAAATCTTTTTAACTCTGTTAAAATTATTGGTTCTACCCTATTGCAAGTTCCTTTGAATGGAACTGGTACACATTTTGTAAAAGGCTTTGCAGGTATAGGGAAAGGTACTTATTTAAGCCAATTACCTGGACCAGCACCTCACGTCTTAGTAAGAAATGGTGCGGTGGTGTATAGTGAAACAGGAGCTACATTAGAAAATGAGATACACCCAAAAGATCGTGAAATTTCTTCTTTACCTCTTGAACCTAACAAAAAAATCATCCCGCAAAATTATAATACCTCAGCAGTAGGTTCACCAGGATACAAAAGTAGACTTACTCAAACAACAGGAATACAGGAGTCTGCAGCCGAAACAAAAAATAGAAATTTAATTAGAAAAGAAGGAAGAATAGGAGTTAGCGATACTTCTTTTAAAAGAACACCAGACCAGTTGATAAAATACTGGACCGGATCAGATATAAATTCCGTAGATAAGATAAATAATAAAGGTATTCTAGATATTACACAATTTGAACCCGCAATAAAAGCAGATTTTGGGAGAGATTTAATTAAGTTTAGATTTAACATAATTACCCCCGATGACGAGAAAATATTATTCTTTAGAGCATACCTAGACTCCTTTAATGATAATTACTCAGGGAACTGGAATAGTTTTAACTACGTTGGTAGAGGTGAGTCTTTCTATACATACCAACAATTTGATAGATCTATTTCCTTAAGTTTTAAAATAGCTGCTAATACAAGCCATGAAATGAGACCTCTGTACCAAAAAATAGTAGCTTTAGCATCTGCAACAGCACCTACATATTCCGAGACAGGGTATATGAGAGGTACTTTAACAAAATTAACGGTTGGGGATTATGTAGATAAGCAAATTGGTATATTAAATAGTGTAAATTATAGCTGGGATACAAACTACCCCTGGGAAATAGCAATGAATCACCCAGAAGCAACAGCATCTGAATCAACCTCAGTAGCAGATAAAGACTCTCAAGAACTCCCAATGGTATTAAACTGCACTGTTAATTTCACACCCATACATGATTTTGTACCACAAACCGGACTCTACCATTATATAACATCACCATATACTAATTTGTTTTTTGGTAAAGAAAAAGACACGTTTGGAGGAAAAGAAGTAGAAGGAGTTGTAAAAATACTAACAGAGGCACCGGTAGAGGAACCTGTAAAGATATAATAGTTGTAGTATGAACAGATATAAAGAAATAGATAATTTACAAACACAAAGCGGAAGACAGTTTAAACGTACAACAATCTATCCCAACATACCTGCCCACCAGGACGATATTTATATAATTACAGATATAGGGGACAGATACGATACATTAGCATTACAATTCTACAAAGATGAATCACTATGGTGGATAATTGCAATAGCTAATAATTCGGAAAGAGCCTCCCTTGCAGTAGAAATCGGAATACAGTTAAGAATCCCCCATAGTAAATCTCAAGCAGTAGAATTATTTAATAAAGTAAATTCAATTAGGTAAAATGGCTAAATCACTACACAGTAATTTTGATCATACTGTAATTGGTGGCGGTCTTACCCCAAAAGTACTAGACCAACTTACAGCTAGAGAGAATATAATTAGTAAAAAATCCGGAAGAGTTACAAATGACCATCTATACTTAAACAGTAGTACAGGGTGGGTTAAACTCACTTCGTCTGTAAACACTGCAATACCTAAAACACTAGACCTTGAAGATCCTACCAAACCTATAGAAACCAAATATAATTCCGCATTAGCAGAAGCAAATGTACTCCTTGGTGGAACCTTATATAAAGACGGAAGTCTACAAGCAGGAGTAGGTGGAAACTCAGGTGCATATAAACAATCAAAACTATACGGGCAAAGACCGATGGCAGGAATTACCTCGATGACGGTTAATACCAAAAATCAATTCGGAACCTTAAGAGAGGGTAAAGTAGAATTTAAAGCAAACTCAATTGAACAGTTAAATGATCTTGAACAGTTATACCTTAGACCAGGTTACACGGTTCT
>ERZ890953.1291-NODE-1291-length-12801-cov-3.849992_pt1 | contig 12801 bp, 20 predicted proteins | sample MGYA00521264_ERZ890953 | MGnify/ENA primary metagenome ERZ890953 (study PRJEB32303, sample SAMEA104408629) | aquatic metagenome | biome: Brackish water; feature: Chemocline; material: water | place: Baltic Sea | collected 2014-10-26T21:54:00 | depth 200 m ... | reverse complement strand
GAGGTAAATAAAATGTTAAGAGATAGAGACTCACATGAGTATAGTAAATTTGTAGAAGTAGGCCCAAAACATTCAGCAGTTCTTACTAATGACATAACAATGGCATCTAATATGCTTCAAATATCCGCTGTGGCTGTTGCATTTACAGCCGGTGCAGCAGGTACTACTGGAGTTGTAGGTTTAGATGCAGCACCTGTTTACGACAGCACAGGAACAAAAATAGGTGATGTAGATGATACGTCATTTGCTTTTGTAACTGGAACTATTTTAACAACTGAAGTGGCAATAGATAATTCGTTATCTCAAACAGCTTTCTTAGCGTCTTTATCTCAGGGTGAATACGCAATAGATTATGTCTTAGGTAAGATTTATTATAACAAAGCTACGGCAGGAACAGCAGATACAGCTAACTATAAAACCAGACAATTAAACGTAGATATTACGACAATAACAGCACCGCCAATGGGAGCAACTGCTCCTCAGGCAACCGGAGTTGATTTAGTTGGTGCAGATACTTACACAACGATTATAACAGCAGGATTAGCGGCTACACATATTTATATAAGTTGTGAAGGTGCTTATGACGCTATTGTAAGTGTTAACAGCGGAACTACGGATCATTTTAGAATACCTGCTAATTCGGCTCATGTATTTGACAACGTAACGATTGCAGCAGCAGCAACAGTTCAAGGTAAGAACGCAACAGCAGGACAGAACTATACAAATTTAACTGTCACGATTTGGTAAGGAGAGAATTATGTCAGGATCTACAATGCTATCACAATGGTTGAACAACGGTACAACCTTATACAATAAAGATACTACTCTAGCTTCTTTAGTGTTTACACAGGGAGTGCAAACGTCTGGTGTGCCTACTGCGTTAACCATAACTGGCGCAGCGCATACTGGCATAACAGCTTCAACCTTATGCCCCGGTGTGATATTTGATACAGGTAGCGCAACTAAGACTTGGGCAACTGGAAATATTACAGGAGTTACAGGCCAGTATGAATATGCGTTTATGGCTCCGACATACGCTTTTGCATCTGCAAGCTCGATATCGTTAGCATCAACAGTTTATATTGAAGGCCCACCAAATGCAGGTGCTAATTGCACTTTAACTGGAACATTGGCTTTGTTTGTTGATAGTGGTGCATCCAGATTTGATGGTGGAGCATCATTTAATGGCGGAACGAATTTCAATGTATTAGCGTATATGAATGGTGGTCAAGTTTGGAAATACACAGCACCGGGAGCTTATCCGTATACAGTTCTTTATACTGATACTGCGGTTGTTGTAGATACTACTGTTGCAAGAACGATTAATCTTCCTGCATTAGCAGGTATTCCTAACGGTTGGGTTACTCATATTAAAGATTTAACAGGAACCGCAGCGGCTAATAATATCACTATTGATGCCAGTGGTTCTGAAACCATTGAAGGAGCTTTGACATACGTTATAAGCACTAATTTTGGGTCAGTAACTATTTATAAACATTCAACACAATGGCTAGTAATTTAGTCATCGGAGGTAATTAATATGAGTTATAATGTATTTCCTGCAAATGGAACTCTGTATTTCAAGAATACAGGAATTCTTGATTTTGGTGAACAGTTAATCACCGCTAGCGGAGTTAGTCTAAATATTACCTGCGGTGATGATTCTGGTGGAACTGGGGCGGGTAGTGTTTATCTACACGCAGGCAACGGTGGAGCTGGTTTTAATGGCGGTGATTTAAAACTTGGCTATGGTCAAGGCGATGCACCGGGAGCTATTTATTTATATAACGATTTAGCTGCTTCGTTTTGTAAGATAAATCAAGTTAGTGGTCATGTTTACATTACAGCCGAACATCATTCAAATCTAAACGCTAATATATATTTGGTTCCTAAAGGCACAGGCTCGGTTGTCATTTCTGCTCTGTCCGCAACATCGGTAACCTCAACAACTGGACTGTTTGCTTTTAACGACACAAACGATATAGTCAGAATGTATTGGAGTCAAATAGGCGTAACTGATTCTGGTTTTCTATCAGACGCTTTCAACGATAATATCTACTTCGGTTCTTATAACGCAGGGTCGGCAACTTACGATTTAGTTGTAGCGTGCTGCCCGAGTGCAATAGATTATGTAATTATAACAGGTGCAGCAACAACAGCCGGCCCAACGATTTATGTCGGTGGTGCTTCTACTAACTGCGATCTAAATATTGAAACTAGCGGTACTGGTTATATTAATTTAAATAATAACGTAGCCACAACCTATTCAATCACAGCAAATAACGATATTATCGCTTATAGAGATTTAGTAGCGGCCAGAGATGGATATATCAGCGGTGATTTCTACGTTGGTTACGGTTATGGTTCTTATTCTGACTACGGCTGTATCATCGGAAACAACGGAGATATTTACTCTCAGGGTTTTGGTAGTTTTATCGTTGGTGGCGTAAGAACGATGGAAGATGCAATCGCTACGTCAACAAGTGCCGGATCTAAGGGTGAGTTGACTTATGGAACAGCTACTTACGACTTCTTCTATACTTGCATTGATCCTAGTGAATGGAGAAAAGCACAGGTCACAAGAAGTGGTGGAGTTGCTGAAATAGTTGAGGCTGCAACTGGTGTTGTTTCTTTAGACGTTGATGATTTTGGTAAGTTCTTTATTAACTCAGCACAAGCGACTTATACATTACCTGTCTACAATACCACAGGCTTTAAAGCCGGAGACAAGATCAGTTTATACGTTGGTCATAACAGTTATTTCAGAATCACTCTATCTGGATCAGAGACAGCAAGGTTTGAGAACACGACGACTGCAGCCGGTGGATATTTCAGAAGTACAGCGGTAGGAAGTAAACTAACGCTAATCAACTCAGGTACAGCAGAATGGATTATTTGTGATCTGTCTGGAACTTGGACTTATGACGCTTAGGAGATTATTATGGGATATTGGGGATTAAAAAATATTGAAACATTCTTACCGATTGATTGGGCTGAGGATGGAACTACTGCACCTGAAGCGGCTGCATTAGTAACTAGCGGGAGTGGTAACTTCAGGGCAAGAAACTTTGCAAGCGATCAGAGCGAGGATATTGCTATATCGTGGAAAGTGCCTGTTGGTATAGATACTGCTGCACCAATAACTATTAGAGTTAATATGATAGTTACAAACGCAACAGGCCCGTCTAATGAGGGTATTGTGTTTGATCTATCTGGTTATTGCACAGGAGATAACGACTCTATTAACGGCACTCCGGGAGATAGCGTCAACGCTACGTCAACTGCTTTAACAGCGGCGCAATACGACTTGCAAGATACTTGAACAAACGGAGCAATTACTATTACTAATTTAGCAGCAGGTGAAACTGCAACGTTGGTTATTTATAGAGATCACGATCATGCTAGTGACGATTATGGTCAAGACATTGGCGTTATCGGATTCACAATTAACTACTACGAGAGATAATCATGCAGAATTATTACATACAAGCAGCGGCAAAGAAGGCTAAGGCAGGAGGTGGGGGTGGTTCACCTGTTGACGACTACAATCATGCGTATAGTGATGGTGACAGAACAAGCATAATTACGGTCACATCAGATTTAATGTATTTTGGTGGTGCTATTTCTAAATTGGTAGACGCAGACTTTAGCACAAACGATTTATTTTTTGGTAGTACAGTAGTTGATAAAGAAATAAGATTCCAGCTTTTAGACGGGTCTGCGGTGTTCACTGAAGCCACAATCCATCACAACGCCTACTACACTCCACATGGATATTTCAAATGGCAGGGGAGTAATAATGGTTCTGATTGGACAGACATTGGTTCTTCGGTTCAAATAGGGGTTAATACATCCGTTACATTGACAGAATTAAATGGGAATGAAACTGCGTACACATATTACAGGCTATATGGAACTTCTGGAAATATGAACTCAAATCCGTATATGCGTGGGTTTAAGTTTAAAGTTTATAGAGTAGAATAAAAATTATGAGAGGTACTAATGCAGAATTATTACATACACGCTGCGGCAAAGAAAGTTCAGTCAGGTGGTGGTGGTGCTGCGCCAACTGTTTCTGGTCATGCTACAATCGCAGCTGATTTAGAGCATTATTACACAATGGATTCAGATGGTACTGATTCTTTAGCTTCAATGAACTTAACCAACAATGGTGGAACTAACGAAGCTGGGTTCTTGAATAATGGATATACGATAGGTGGATATTTAAATGCAGCAGATGCGAGTACAATTACAGCACTTTCAAGTGGTCTTACATTTGGTATTTGGGTACAGAATACAAATTTAGCGGCTAATAACGGAGCAGTTGTATCTCAGGGTATTGTTAGCGGTTCTTATATGCACGGATTTGTTTTAAAGTTTGGAGATGTATCAGACAGTAAAACTTATGTAACTTGGTTAACAAGGTCTGACCCGGGTGGTAGTTTCGGAGTTTCAGTATCATCTGGATATATTATTGAAGCATCTACTTGGTATTATCTAATCGCAAAATGGAATGGTTCGGTAATTGAACTAAAGATCAATAATGTTTCAATGGGAACAACCGCAGCAACAAATATAAAGAGTCTTGCTGGATATGAATTTTATGTTGGTACTGGAACCACAGGACATTCTGCATTAACTGGCAAGATAGATGAGTTGATGATTTTGGATAGAGCAACGACTGACGATGAGGATACAGATTTATATAACGCAGGTGCAGGTTTACCATACGCATAAACAATCGATTAAAGATTGGTGATTATGAAAATTGGAATAATATCTACCTACAATGTTGAATGTGGAATATCTACATACAGCGAACATCTTGCAGAGCATTTCCCAGTTGGTAAAACAACTATCTTTGGAAATCAGCTTCTAACTTTATCAGATACGAAATCTAATCTAACACACCCGATTATTAGGTGTTGGAATAGGTTTGGTAATTTTAAGGATTTAACAGAAAAGATTATTAAGAACAAAATGGATGTAGTTCATTTTCAGCACGAATTTGGACTATTTCAGGATAATGATTCGTTCTGTGAGATGCTTAAAACTTTGCACGAAAAAGGCATCAAGATAGTTATTACGTTTCACACAATCTTTTCAGATAAATTCCACGCTCAAAACAACACTCTTAGACGATTGTTCAGGTATATAGATTTGGTTATCGTTCATCAGGATGGAGCAAAGGAAATGCTCGATATTGAGAACGTAGTAGTCATTCCTCATGGATCTGTGGAGGTTAAAGCTAAGTCAAGGAAAGAATCTAGGAAATATCTAAATATTAGTGAAGATAAGTTTGTCTGTATGTTTCTAGGATTTATCTCTCCAAATAAAGGTCAGGTAGAGGCTTCTGTAGCCGCTATGAACCTAAAAAGGCTGTATCCAAATATCCAGTTAATCATTGCCGGACTGCCGGTCATTCATGGTTCTCATTTTGAGAATTTGGAATATTGCCTGAATCTATTTAGAGGCGTTAAACGTATGGGAGGTTTTGACACCATTAAGATCATACCTAAGTTCATCGATGAGGCTGATTTCGACTACTATGCCGGAGCCGCTGACATATTCATCGAAAATCATGGAAACACACACTACTCCACGTCCGGTATAAGCCATTTAATAATGTCCTATGGCTTACCATCAGTTAGCTCCCGTGCGTTCATCCTAGACGATTTAAACGACTCTAGGAGCATTAAATTTAACGTTGGTGACATAAAAGGTATGGAGCGGGCTATTGAACAGCTTATAATGGACGAAAATCTTAGAAAAACTATAGCAAAGAACGCTCGAAAGTTCGCAGAGGAAACCATGTGGGATAAAACTGCTGAAAAGCATTTAAAACATTATGAGAGGTTAATATGACGACATTTGACGATAAGTATTATGACAAAGACTATTTTGTTACTCCACAGGGTAAGAAATGCGTTTTAGAGGACGGCACTATTAAAGAATGGAGCTATGCTAACCCTACGGGCGATTGGCACGGCACGATGCCTATTGTTAGATCTTGGAAGAACGTATTTAGACCTAAAAAGATGCTAGACGTTGGAGCTGGGAGAGGTGTGTTTTTAGGTTATGCACAAGAGATAGGTATTGACGCTCAGGGATTTGACTTTTCAGAGTTCGCTACATCAGACGAAGGTAGGTTTGATAAATGTTCAAAAGATAGTCTAATTTGGCACGATGTGACTAAAAAGTGGCCTTATGAGGACGATTCCTTTGATTTTATAGTCTGTTTAGACTTAATGGAGCATATTTACGAGGAAAACATTGATTTCGTCATTAATGAATTATTCAGAGTTGCGAGTAAAAACATATTCCTTCAGATTTCTACATCAGAATCAACTAACTTCATTCTTAAAAAAGATGAGGATATTCCAGACGAACATAAGGAAATGGCCCTTACTGGACACGTTCTTATTCAAAATCAACAATGGTGGAAAGATAGATTAATGAGAGAAGGCTGGGAGTTTAGCCAAGAGAAGGTAGATAGATTTTATGATAGGGTTGTACCACCAATAGCTTGTGATTCGGCATGGGCTGTTAATTTAATCGCTGTCCTGGAGAAATAGATGCCTAAGATTTCAATATGTATGAACACCGCCAGGGGCGACTATCCTATGATGGCTCTTAAAGACGTTCATATGTTTGAATACTTTATGTCAGGACTTAGGGCGCAGACGTTTACAGACTTTGAGGTGATTATTTGCGATGTATTATTTGACGAGAGACACGACTATTTCGAGAAACATCCAGAATCGTTTCACGTGAAACACGTTCCTATAAAGCCTAATATATGGACACCTAGAGGCTACACAGCAATCTCAACAACAAAGAACACCTGTCTGCTATACGCTGAGGGTCAGATAGTTGTGTTTACTGACGATTGCTCTACATTCAAAGAGGATCATCTGAAAAACATATTAGAGACATTAACTCCTGAAATCGGAGTTTCAAATAAGATACTCTGTTATCGTGGGGATAATATAACTTACAAGGATCTAAGACCTTCAGGAGATACTTACAACGTATGGGGCAATGTGGCTCTGTATTTAAAAACATTCCTTGATGTTAACGGATATAACGAACAGTTCGATGGCAGCAAGGGATTAGAAGATTGTGACTTTAGTTATCGAGTTCATAATAGCGGCATTAAGTGGCATTTACTGGATTACCCGGTTTTGTACCAATCTCACGCTACTAATAAAAATCCATTTATAAGTTTACCAAATGCGTTAGGGCCTCGATGCTGTAGATTGGCCGAGGTTGTGTCTCAAGCGAGAAAAGATCCAAGAGCTAATAGCGTTCCGCTAACTGACGAAGAATTAGCAGTTTACACTAAATGCAACGAAAACGAAGAAGGTCATATCTGTGAAATCATGCACAGTAAATGTAGGTGGAATATTGTAGCCACCGAAGAAGATAAAGCAAACGTCAAACTATATCAGCATCCGTCTTTGATATTCGACTTAAAGGAACAGCGAAGAAATATATATGAATCTATTTTAGAGTTAGAGAGGCTTATCAATGACTAATGTATATCAAGAGAGATACTTATCGCATCAAAACAATAAGAGATTGGTTCTTGAAAAGATAATCAGAGATAGACATTCAAATCGTATTTTCTCAGATAAAAAAATAGATGATAAAATAGTATTAAAGTTATTAGATGATATTTCATACTGTCCTTCTTCCTGTAATAGAAAGGCAATCTTTACTTTAGTTATAAACGATAAGGATTTAAAGAATTTACTAGGTGGAGTTTTAGTCGGTGGTGTCGGTTGGATACATCGGGCAAGTCATATAATACTTGTGTTTGCCGATGATGCTGCTTATGTTGCAGGAGATGAAATAAACTTCATGCCTTACATCGATGCTGGAATTATAATCAATCAATTATATTTGTCAGCTACTGATTTAAAATTAAAATGTTGTTATGTAAATCCAAACGTAAGAAAGATAAACAGCAAGCACTTTAAAGAAGTCTTTGGAAGTAAGATATTCTGTGGTGCGTTTGCGATAGGATTGTAATGCCTAAAGTTTCTATATTGATGAGTACAGCAAGAGGCGATTTCAGCATGGCTGGTATGCCTGATGTGCATATATTTGAATATCTAATGTCTGGATTAAGAGAACAAACTTTTAAAGATTTCGAGGTAGTCATTACTGATGTAGATTACGAAAGAAGAAAAAACTATTTTATAGAACACCCGGAAGAATTCCCAATAACACACGTTCCACCCAAAGAAAATGTATGGCTACCTAAGAATTATCCTGCGGTATCTACCTGTAAAAACACCGGCATATTAAACTCTAAAGGTGAGATAATTATATTCACAGGAGATTGCTCTACGTTCTCCAAGAAGTATATAGATCAAGTAGTATATAAGATAAAAAAAGGAACTGTAATAACTACAACCTATAATAATTCTTTAGGCGATAAAGTATTATTCAAAGACGCTAGAAAAGAAAGTATCATACAATACACCTACGGGAACGTATGCTATCATATAGATGATTTAATTGATCTGAATGGATACGAAGAACTGTTTGATGGCTCGGTGGGGTTAGAAGATACTAATCTAGGGTTTAGAGCTAACAACAGACGAAAGAGAATTCTTTTAATTACCGTGCCGGTATTATATCAGCAACACCGTGTTAGATATGTGTTTAAAGAACAACGTGCGCCTAGATGTATGAGGATGGTTGAAAAACTTCTCTATGGTAAGTATAAGAACGTATTCAGGGCCAACAGTATAAAAATAACAGATGAAGATATAGAGACTCTGTTATCTTGTAATGAGCTTTTCGATTTAGATCATAAATGTCCTATTTGTGGATTTCCTTGTCGTGGGTATGCGTTTAACAAGCAGTTCAACGAAGAAGATATTAACCTCTATCGAGATCTAAATTTTGACTTAAAAAAAGAGAGGGAATTAAATGCCAGTTAGTTGTCACGAACCATATGAAGCTTATAAAAAATGGGTTGTAAGACATCAACCAAGAGACTGTTGGGATATAGGTATGGGCTACGGTAATATCGGGATGATGGCACAACATATCATTCCTGAATTAGAACTCAACGGTGTCGAGGTGTTCGTTCCGTATCTTATAGACATCCAAAGCCACGCCAAGAGATACAAGCGAATCCTTGTATCTGATATTAGAGATTGCTTCGATAAACTCTGGCAAGTCGATATGGTGGTGGCGTTTGATGTGATCGAACATTTACCTAAAGCCGATGGTGTGGTTGTGATTGATTATTTAAAATCCATAGCGAAGATGGGTCTGTTAGTAGCGTTGCCGATTGTTAATTATCCACAAGGGCCGATGTACGGGAACGAAGCAGAAAGACACCTAGCTCAATGGACGGTTGAGGAGATGGAAGAATTAGGCGGTAAAACACTATTTAAAGGGAAGGTCTGCGGACTGTTTGAATTCAAATGAAAATAGATTATTACAGAAGAAAAGATTTTACGTCTCTATCGGTAGTTGCTGATAATATTCTTAATCTATTAAAAAATAAATACGAAATAAACGAACAGATCGTTGGAAGTAGCATAGACGTTGAACGTAATGATGTCGGACTTGTCTACGGTATGCCTAGAGATGTTTTATATCTCAGACGTAATAAAAAGAGATATGCCGGGTTGGTCTGCGAGACGCATTTAAGCGATAAGGAAATATCGCTCATTAAAGATTCAGACTTAGATGAGATTTGGCTGCCTAGCCGGTTCTGTGAGAAGTTCTATAACGAAGCAGGATTTACCAACACAAGAATCGTGCCACATGGCATTGATCCTCTACCGATTGGTAAATGTTTGGAAGATAATATACTAATGGTCTACGCTTCCTATTCATCCAAAACATGGTCAACGCTACGAAAGAATCCATTCAAGTCAATAGAAGCCGCACAGAGGTTCGATAAGAAGATAATTCTAAGAACCACACCGCAAAAGTATTACAACAAGGTAGGTCTTAACGGAGTTGAGTTTGTAGAGTATCAGGAAAACCTAGATGATTTATACGACCGATGTTCTTGTGTGCTGTGTCCATCTGACAGCGAAGGGTTTGGAATTATCGGACTCGAAGCCCTTGCAAGAGGTATACCACTTATCTCAACAAAAACTGGTAATGACTACTTAGATGATATGTGCTATATACACATCGATCTTCCGGTAACGACGGATAAAATTTATTATGCTTTAGATGAATTATATGGCAACTGGCAAATGTATAGCGAACGTGCGATTGCTCAGAGGGAGCATATTATAAACAAGTACAGTTGGGATAATATAGAACTCGGAGAACTTAATGGATCAAGATAAACTACTACTGGAAATGTTTGGAAAAATTAGTGAAGTCTCAACAACTGTTAAAAATATTGAAAAGGTTACTGAAGAAGGACGTAGAGAAAGAAAGCTAATCTGGAAGAAAGTAGACGATCACGAAACCTGGATGAATCGTATGAAGGGTTCTTTATTAGTTATCACAGGTTTATTTGGTCTTATAATATACTGGTGCAAGAAAAAACTCGGTGGCGATTAATAGTGACTTTTAATTCTATTTAAGGTAAAATCGCAAGGATGAAGCTGTCATCTTTACAGCAGATATTTACTAAGTTAGTTGCAAAGTTAATTGTCTTTGCAGATTGTCATGGATACGGTCTTACATTCGGAGAGACTTACCGACCAGCAGAAACAGCAATGCTCTATTCAAAAAAAGGTATAGGATCATCAAGATCACTTCATTGTGTACGTCTAGCAGTTGATTTCAATTTATTTAAAGAAGGCAAGTATTTATCAGACACACTAGACCATGAAGAACTTGGCGAGTATTGGGAAAGTCTATCCACACCAGATTATAGATGTTGTTGGGGTGGTAGGTTTAAAGACGGTAATCATTATTCTATTGAATATGGTGGGATAAAGTAACGGCCCACAAAAGGAAGGGAAGATGATATGGAATCTATTATTAATTTTTTTAGCAATATCTCTGTTTATGTAACTGCGATCAATGGGATTGTTCTGGCCTTGATCGCTCTTTTTTTATTAATCCCAGGAGATCAGCCGGAAAAGACATTAAAAACCATTGCTGATATTCTAGGAAAGATTAGCAAGAAGAAAGCAGAGCAATAGATGAATTGGGCCACTATATTATTTGTTTTAATAATGTCGGGCTTATTCTATGGGATTTATTACTCTGGTAAAAAAAGAGGCGAATCTTCGGAGAAGGACAAAACTTCTGAATCTTACAAGAAGGATGTTGATGACTATCTGGAGAAACAAAATAGCACTAATGTTATTATTGACAAGTTTGATTCTTATTCTTTGTCTGAGCGGCTGTCGTGCAAGCCTATTAAGGACTACAAAAGTTCCACAGCCCTATCTACCAAAACTACAAAGAGTTGAAGTAATTAAGGTAGAGGGCATGGAATGTGTATGTGGTGGAGAATTGAGCAAGTTAGATAGCAATATCAGCAATTTACAAAAGTATGTAATGCGACTTAGTGACGCTCCATGTTGGGAGAGTATACCAGTAGGATTACAACCTTAGCTGCCTGATACGTAGTTTAAAAATGTTTTAGTCCAAAATAATTCAATTTATTTAAATTGATGACTTAACGACTACGGTCAGGCGGTTGTTTATTCTGTTATCTTTTCAAATTCTTCAAATGCTTCAAGAGTTGTATCTGGTAGATCGTTTCTTTCTTTGGCGTAATATCTAATAGATTCCATTTCTTCAGCACTAAATTCAATTTCAGCATCTGTATATCTCTCAGCTACAACCTTCATAGGTGGGTTAACTGGAGTGCCGAACTTTAACCATTCAACCTCTTTCTCAGGTTCTTTGTTATTAATAACTCCAACCTCAACGGTATCGGTGATTTTAGATAGCGCACTTCTACGGCCTTTAAAATACTTCCGCTCGAACGATTGCCGTCTGGCTCTTGTTCCCTTGTCGTCTACCTCATCGGTACACAATAAAACGTCTACGATCAGTTTCTTAACCTCTTGATTTGATACTTTCATTTTGTTTCCTCTCTTTTAAATTAATGTTTCTACCCAGATAGCACCTGTCTCGGCCCATCGTTTTTCTGCGTCTACTTTATATATATAACTGTCGTCAGTACAGACAGCATCTAAAAGACCCTTAACTAAATTATCTATGTCCGGCTTCTGTTGATGTGGTTGACCTAGCATTTCCTTTTTCTTTTTTTTACTCCAAGATTTAGGCATAGGTAATTCAAATAATAACTGTAAAGCACAGTCTAATTCTTTACATTGTAGACGTATAATATTTTTATAGACTCTATATCTTAACACGCAGGGACGTTTACGCCAAGCATCACTTCTATTTTGTCTCACCGCTCCCATTGGTTCCACTATTATTTTCATTCGTTCTCCAGAAACTATGAACTTTCTTAGGTGGACAAACTAAAACAGCTTCTTCTTTCTCCGACACTAATACATATCTGCACTTCTTATTTTCTTCACCGTGGTTAGGTTCGCACCATAGTTTATTCTCCATGATAATACATATCTTTGGATCTGATTTTATCTTCATTTGTATTTCCTTATTTGATAAGTATTTTTTTATCTACTGTCGCTTATTTCTGTTCGGTTGGGAGTTTATGTGTCCAAGGAAAAAAGTCTGTAACTGTATCTAAATTAATAAACGCTGTACCAACTGGCTCTACTTCGTCCAATGTTCCATTTTTAATAGCTTGCATAAATCTACCAGAACTTGCAATCCAAGAGGCTGTTTCTAATTGCAGAATATTACCAATTCGTTTTG
>ERZ890953.1290-NODE-1290-length-12804-cov-9.364029_pt1 | contig 12804 bp, 16 predicted proteins | sample MGYA00521264_ERZ890953 | MGnify/ENA primary metagenome ERZ890953 (study PRJEB32303, sample SAMEA104408629) | aquatic metagenome | biome: Brackish water; feature: Chemocline; material: water | place: Baltic Sea | collected 2014-10-26T21:54:00 | depth 200 m ... | reverse complement strand
TCGGTTGGTCTTTGGCAGCTGATAATTAGCGCAACGGACGGGGCTGAATTGCAGCACCAAGTCCAACGCATTGAGGTTAAGGAGGTGTGGTAGATGGCGCGGCCTTGGAACTACAACCCGGTTATGCAACTGAAAGCAGATCACTATGTGACTCACTATGCGGACCAGGGCGATGCTATTCCATCTCTCGCTGGCTTAGCAGTCTATTTAGGTGTTGGTAAGACAACCCTCCATCGATGGGCAACGGACGATATGGGAGGAGAATTCGCCTGTACCATTGATGCGATGCAGTGCAAACAGGAACAGATACTACTCAATTGCGGGCTTGATGGGAGCTTTAATGCGGGCATTACAAAGGTGCTGCTGTCAAGACATGGCTATAGGGACAACCCAAACAATCAAGCTCCGCACCAAGCATTAGAAGTAGGCGGTAACAAGGCGGTGGATACTACGTGGAATGTGCAGGTAAGGGCCGCTAATCCTATAGCGAAAGACAATGTAAATGAAGATCAGAATGGCAGTGACTGTAAAGAAGTCGACCCGCCTGGGACAGAGCGCGGTGACGATAGGGATATGCCCAATTCCAACGCCTCAGAAAACCTCACAGATACACACCAGATGACGCAAGCAGAGGTCGAAAGTATGTCGAGAAGTAAGGGGAAAAACGTAATCGATGTGTAAAAGTGAAAAAAATTTTTTTAAAAAATAAAAACGGAAGCTGGGAATAAAACGGAGTATGGAGGTAGTGTATGCCAGATTTTGAAATACCGGAGAAATTGCATCCCGTGATGGCGACCGATGCTCGGCTGGTTGTGATTATTGGTGGGAGATCGTCAGCGAAGTCAGAAACGATGGCTCGGATTTTACTCCTGAAGGCCCAGACAGAACGTGCGGATGTATTGTGCGGTCGGGAGTATCAGAATGCGATTGAGGATAGTGTGCATAAGTTACTCACGGGGCTGCTGGAGGATATGGGTGTGAAGGGTGTAGAGTACACGGATCACAAGATAGACTTCGCTGGAGGCGGGAGTTTTCGGTTTAAGGGGTTTAGTCGGAACAGTTCGGCTGTGAAATCGGCCCAAGGGTTTAAGTATAGTTGGATTGAGGAGGCGCAGGATTTGTCGGAGAAGTCGCTGGACGATTTATTGCCTACGATTCGTGCGAATGACTCGAAACTGTTTTTCACGGCGAACCCCCAGGCGAGTGCTGATCCGTTTAGCAAGCGGTTTATCGTGCCGTTCCAGAAGGAGTTGGCGAGGGACGGGTTTTACCAAGACGATATGCACCTGATTATTATGATGAACTGGCGGGATAACCCTTGGCATGGTGAGTTGGAAGGCCAGAGGCTGTGGGATAAGGAGAATTTCAGCCGAGCGAAGTATGATCATATATGGGAGGGGGCGTTTAATGACTCGGTGAACGATGCGATTATCAAAGCGGAGTGGTTTGACGCTGCAATAGATGCGCACGTGAAATTGGGATTTAAGCCTCAGGGTATTAAAATTGTCGCTCACGATCCGTCAGATCTGGGGGCCGATGCGAAAGGATTGGTATACAGACACGGCTCCGTGATCATGGACGTTTGTGAGAAATCTGATGGCGATGTTAATGATGGGTGCGATTGGGCTACGGATTATGCGATTAAGGTCGGGGCCGATGCGTTCGTCTGGGATGGCGATGGATTAGGCGTTTCCCTGAAAAGACAGGTAGCGGAAGCGTTCCAGGGGAAGAAAATTGATTACAATATGTTCAAAGGGTCGGAGGGTACACGATTGCCGAATGCGATGTATCAGGCAGATGTACATGGAGTGCAAGGGAAGTCGAGGTCGAATAAGGATACGTTCAGGAATAAGCGGGCACAGTATTATATAAAGCTCAGGGATCGATTTTATAGCACATATTTAGCCATCGAGAAGGGACAGTATATAAATCCAGACGAATTGATCAGTATATCGTCTGATATTTCAACACTCCAGCAATTTAGGTCAGAAATTTGTCGGGTTCCGTTAAAACAGAACTCGAATGGGTACATTCAGATAATGTCGAAGGTCGATATGAAGACAAAAATGAAATTAGCATCGCCAAATTTATCAGATAGTGCTATGATGGTACTTGACGTACCTATTGTAAATAAGGTAATAGAACATAGCGAGATATTTATTCCCGATACTGTGAGAATTTAAAGATATGCCGAAACGTCTTGAAGTTACGGAAAAAGATTATAAAAAAAGTGATGAAGCAGGAATGCTGGATAAGTTCCTGTCTGATCTGCGTATAGATTACGATGCGACTGAAGATCAGCGCACAGCAGCCGATATCGATTTCCGATTTATAAATGTCGTTGGTGGGCAATGGGAAGATTATCTCGATACGCATTATGAGAATAGAACGAAACTCGAATTCGATATGGTTTCGGATTATCGCAATAAATTTGTAGGCGAGTGGACGAGTGCGCCTGTAGGGGTAGAATATAAGCCCGATGATAGTGCCACAAGCGATGATGACGCTGAATTACTGAATGGCGTTCGCAGGGCTGACTTTAGGGATCGATTCGGAACGATGGCGACCACCAATGCGGTTGAGGAAGTTACCACCTGTGGAGTTGGTGGGTACAAAATCTCGGCTGTGTTTGAGAGTCCAGGCGATCCAGAGAATGACAATCAGGTGATTGAGTATAGACCGATTCATAACGCATACGAGACTGTGCTTTGGGATTCCGGCAGTAAGCGGATCGATAAAGTGGACGCTCGGCACGTTACTGAGTTGACAGCGTACACGAAGGAATCATTCAAGGCTGAGTTTGGTGATGACGTTGATCCAGTTTCTGCGGTTAATCCTACACGTCCCCTCGCAACAGGGATGCTTCATACGCCAGAACAGATATTCGTTGCTACTCGATATCACGTTGAAAATAATAAAGCTAAGGTTTTCGTTTATGAGAATCTCCGTGAAGGCAAAATTGAGTCATATTCTGCTGAAGATCATAAAGAGATGGAAGCCGAGTTGAAGCTGACCGGATTTCACAATTTCAAACGTGAACGAGAAATAATTAAAAGGTCGATATTTAAAACCGTTTTTAGCGGTGTTGATATTATCGAGCCTCCTGTGCGCATTGCTGGCGAATGGCTCCCGATTGTCCCGTTTTACGGGTATAGGGGCTGGGTCGGTGGGACTGAATGGTATCGTGGATTGGTGCGGAAACTGATTGATCCTGCAAGATTGATGAATCAACAGATGTCTCAGTTGGCAGAAAACGCAGCGAGCGCAGGGCAGGAAGTCCCGATATTTACACCTGAGCAGATTCAGGGGTTTGAGCATTTCTGGGCAGATAAGAATAACAAGCCGTATATGCTGATCAACCCAACGGTGGATGCGAGTGGGCAGACCATCGCTGCTGGCCCAGTTGGGTATTTGAAGCCTCCCCAGTTGGATGCGAACACGACTGCAATATTGCAGACCGTTCCGAATTTCATCCAGCAGGTGACGGGTGGCGCACCACAAGATACGCTCGACCCCGAAATGTCTGGGAAGGCGATTAATGCTCTGATCAAGCGACAGAATATGAATACGAAGGTGGTCATGGATAATATTGCCGCAGCAATCGAATGGGGCGGGACGGTATACCAATCGATAGCAGCCGAAGTCTATGATGGGCCTAGGATGATGAAAATTATTGGCAAGGATGGCAGCCAGAGCAAGGCGCAACTACACCAGCCGGAATTCGATGAGAATTCTGGTCGGTTGGTTGAGTCCAACGTCCTGAGCGATAAGAAATTCAAGGCATACTCCGATACGAGTGGTGCGTTCGAGTCTCAACGAGATCAGACAGTGGATGAAATGAAGGGAATGATTACAGCCCTGAATGGAGTTCCTGGTATGGAGGGGTTGATTCCTGAGATGGTGGCAGCGATTGTCGAAAATATGTCGGGTACGGGCTTGGATGGCATCAAGAAAATTGTTCGTAACGATCAGGTGGCTAAAGGGCTGATCAAACCGAATACACCGGAAGAAGAGCAGATTTTTGCTCAGGCGCAAGAGCCGAAAGAAGATCCTCAGAAGAAATTAATGGAAGCGGCGGCCCAGCAACAGTTGGCAGAGGCCCGAAGTCTGGATGCCTCGTCACAGCAGAAAATTGCGGATTCACAGAAGAAAAATGCCGAGACTGCCGAGATTATATCGAGTATCGAGTTGGATAAAGCGAAATTATTGATAGAGATTCGAGATAGAACCTTGAATCGAGTTAAAGAATTGCCCATTGGGCAGAGATAAGCACACCCAGCCCTCGGATGGCGTAAAACTCACGGTACCATTACTCTAATATAGAGGAAGTAAAATGAACGAAGTAACTGAGCAACCAGCGGAAGTTGAGCCAGTAGTAACCGAAGAAATTGTAACCGAAGTCCCCGAAGGTGCAGAAGTTTCACCTGAAGGAGAGCCTGAGGAGCAAGAATTTGAAGTTACGAGAGCGACACCAGAGGGTTCGCAACCTTCAGAGGGCAAGGGATTACCATCTTGGGCGCATAAACGAGTCAATGAGATTAGTGCTAAAAAACGTGAAGCAGAAACGGCTTCCGAGGAGTACCGATTAAAATACGAGGCCGAATTAGAGAAAAATCGTATTTTAAGCGAATCTCAGTCTCCAGCACCAGCTAAGGCCATAGCACCAGACCCAGATGATTTTGACGGCGGAGAATACGACCCTGATTTTGTGGCAAAGCGGGAAGCCTACGAAGCGAGTCGCTACGAGAAGATTTCTGAGAATCAATTTCAGAAGCAACGGGCGATTGCAGAGCAACAGGCTCAGGTCAGGGAACGTGATGAAGCCATCCGAGTTTCGCAACAGAAACACTACGACAAAGTGGAGTCCATGAAGATCAAGGGTTATGCGGAGGCCGAAGATAAGGTCATCGAATCCCTTGGGTATGATACGGTAAACGTATTAATTCAGAAGTTCAAAGATCCCCATGTTTTGTTTTATTATTTGGGGAAAAATAAGGATGAAATGGCTTATAGTGCGAGTCTTGCGAAAAAAGATCCGTTGCAGTTTGTAATTCACATGGCTCAGTTAGAGAAAGAATTGCAGGTCAAAACTAAATCAAAAACTGCGCCGAACCCAGACACTCCACTTGAAGGTGGTATCCCAGCAAGCAAGAGCGATGCAAAACTTGACAGGCTGAGAGCCGAAGCCCAAAAGACGGGGGATATGTCCAAATTAATGGCATATAAACAGAGTTTGGCGAACAAATAAAGGAAAGTAGAAAATGGCTAATAATTTTAGTAAAGAGGAGATCGTATTCTTCGAGCAAGTTCTTGAGGGGTTTTCTCCCAACAACATCACGGCAAAACAGGTAAGCAAATTTAAGCCCAATTCCACCGAGTATGAGCGTTCGGCTCTGACAGTTCATCGTCCTATCCCGAATATCACTCTCGGCACTGAAGGTTTGACTCTGGCTGCTGGTGCATTCGCTGACCGGACTCAGTTGACAGTTCCTTCAACCCTGAACGCCAATGTCGGCTCACCATCGGATATCAAGAATATCCCATTCAAGATGAATGCGGTTGAATTGAACGATCCGTTGCAGGTCAAACGATTGTCTCAGGCGGCTGTTTTACAGCTTTCTTCCATCGTTGATAATGTTGTGGCGACCAAAGTTGCCAAACGTGGCTCAATTTTCATCAAAGACGCTGCGGCTCTGACCACTTACGGTCAGTTGGCAAAGTGTGAAGAATTAATGACGATCCGTGATGTACCATTGACTGCGGCTCGTACCTTGATTATGAACGCTCAGGATTACAACGGTGTGGCTGCAAACTTGGCCCAACGTGATGTTATCCCGACCGGAGTTGGTTTGACTGCGTATGAACGGTCTAAAATCCCGAACATTGCAACATTCGATTCCTTCAAGGCTTCTTTCATGCCTACCCAGAACTTGACGGCTGCTGCTGGTTATCTGGTCAACGGTGCGAACCAAGATCACGATCCTCTGTCTGTCGATGGTAATGGCAACAATGTCGATAACCGGACTCAATCTCTGATTATCGACACCGGAGTGAATGCAATCAACGAAGGAGATGCTTTCACGATTGCTGGCGTATTTGCGGTGAGTAACATCCATAAAAATGTTACGACTGAGCTACAGACCTTTCGTGTTACTTCTACGGCTAGTGCTGCTGGTGCGCAAACAATCACGATCACTCCTGCGATTGTTGTTGCGACGGGTGGTGGTGGAGCGCAAGCAAATGTTGATTACGCCAACTGTTCAGCGATTCCTGCTGATAATGCGGCTATCACGTTCTTGAACTTGACCGCAAGCAAGCCTTCAAACATCTTCTTTGTAAATGACGCTGTTGAGATCATTCACGGCTCGTTGTCTACAATGGATATGAATGGTGCTGGCGTTTCTACGATGTCAATGGCAACCGATAGCGGAATTGAAATTCTGTTCGCTAAAGGGGCCGAAGTGCGAGGTCTGACGACTGAGTATCGGTTGACGATGTGGATGAATGCCAACGTGCTATGTCCTGAAATGTGTGGTAATATCATCGGGACTTGATAATTATCTGATGTTAGGGGCTGGGAGAAATCTCGGCCCCTAATTTTAAACTTTTAGGAGAATCAAAATGGCAGAAGAAATTGGAGAAACCTGTTTGTATAAAGATGGGGAATCAAAGAATTTTATCGGCAATGGCATTGCTGATGCTATGAAGTCTGGGTGGAAAGACACTCCTCAGCCGAAATCGGAAAAAAAAGAACCTCAGATCAAAACCTCCAAAGGTAAATAGATATGAGTTCCGGCACAGAAATCGTTAAATCAGCGTTAAGATTAATCGGGGCGCATTCGATTGCGGCTCCTGCTGATCCTGAGTCTATCGTGATCGGTAAGGATACTCTGAATTCCATGCTTCAAGGCTGGTTGTCTACCGGAATCAATATGGGGACGACTCCGCTTGAGGTTCCTGGGGACGAGTTGAATGAGCCGATTGATGCTCGGAACGGGATCACCTATAACCTCGCTGTTTTACTGTACTCGAATTACGGAAGTGCTGGGAAACCAATATCTCCGTTAGTTTTGCTGAATGCTGCATCTGAGAAGCGATTTATCAAATCTGCGTATCAGGTTCACGCTATTCCAAAGAAAGTCGTTTCCAGTACGCTCCCAAGAGGGCAGGGGAATTCTGTATTTTGGGATGGCGCATATTTTGCCGAGGGCGAGACTTTAGATGGCTAAATATGATTTCCCAAAAGGCATAGAATCGGTTGAGGAGTTACCGAAAACAAGACGGCATCTCACCAACTGCTTTAATGATGGGAATGGCTCACTCGTGCAAAGACCTGGGATAACTCAGCTTGCCATAACGAGCAAGGTTGCCAGAGGCCAGTTTAAGTGGAATGACTCGCTTTATCAAGTTGTCTCGCAATCTCTGATCAAAATAACGAATCTGGCGACAGGGGCATTCTCTGTAATTGGAACCGTTGCAGGCTCGGATGATATTCGGGTGGCAATCGGGTTCGTGAATGCTGTTATTGTCGTAAAGAACGGAGCTATTTACACGCTCGACACCTCAGATGTCTTGGTGGATATTTCAGGAAACGCGAACATGGTTTCCTGTGTTGACGTTTGCCATATAAACAGTCGATTCGTTTACGTTCCGGCAGATGGTAGTCCTGCGTTTTTCTCGGATATTGGTGCTGCTGGCACGATTGATGCGTTGAGTTTTTTCGATGCTGAAGAATTACCAGATAAAAACACAACCTGTTTTGTCATAAAAAGCACCTTATATATAGGTGGTGCAGACTCTTTCGAGCTTTTCAGGGATACCGGAGCCGTACCTAATCCGTTTACCCGTGTTACTGGGGCCAGAATCCAGAACGGCTTCATAGGGGGCTTGCTCCAATATGCGGATACCTACCTATTTATAGGTAATGAGATCGATCAGGATTCAGGGATCTACGCTATCGGATCTGGCAAGGCAGAAAAGATATCGAATCACGCTGTTGACAAGATACTAACCGACCACACCCCTACTGAGCTTTCTCAGGCAATCGCTAGTCGCTTTAAATGGCGAGGCTATGATGTTGCCGCCTTTACACTCCGAGGAGCTTCATTGGGCTTCATAGGCGGTAACTGGTTTGAACTTGAAACCTTTATCGGTGGCATATCTCGAAACTGGGGCGGTGGGTTTATAACTGAAATTGAAAACAAATACTATACGGCTAAAGATGACAAGATAGGCGTACTCGCTGACGTTAATACGGATTATGGCGATGCTCTGACTCGTGAGATTCTGGTGGCGTTCACTCAGGACGATGGCGAATACATTTCCTGCCAATCTGTTTCTTTGGGATTGTCCCAAGGATTTAACGCAAATGCCGGATCAGTCGCAATTCAGTTGAGTCGTGATGGCGTTACATTCGGCGACCCTCTGTATAGAGATGTAGGAGCTTTGGGCGAATATAATTCTCGCCTTACTTGGCGGTATGCCGGAGGACTCGGAACCTATGAAAATTTCATCGCAATACGCATCACAACCACAGAGAATATTAATTTCTCCTGTGACAGTTTATCGGTTATACTGTCGTGAGCGATATAACGAGCAAACCCGATCATGGTAGCCCTATTTCTGCGGATCAGGAGGGGAATCAGCTTTTCACCTCTCAGGAATTTCAAATTTTCTTTGATGATGTGCAACTTAGGACGAATGGGCTTATTCGGAAAGTGTGGGGATCTAGCACCCCGATGGATTCGTTGACTGCTTTGATGGATACTTATTACGATAATATGGATTCCCTATGAGCCAAAATGACTATATTATAGCGAACGCTCCACTTGCTGCGGTCAGACTTGATATCACTCAAGCGTTTCAGGCTGCGGTTTCAAATTCTCTTGGGACTACTGAGCCGTTTACCACATACGCTGGGCAATTCTGGTTCGATACCACCGATAATGTTCTGAAAATTAGAGATCAGGGTGATTCGGCTTGGATCACGTTGCCGTTTTCTATTGTGGATTCTGCCTTGGCGGCTGGCCTCGATGCTGTTGCTATCGCTGAATGGCAGTCGACCACGAAGGGCATTTTGTTCCCTCGGATGACGAATACACAAAGGGATGCGATATCTACGCCTCCAACTGGCTTGGTTATTTATTCCACGACTTCTTCAGAGATACAGCAGTACAATGGATCTTCTTGGGTGTCTACAGGTGGTGTCGGGTCGGGTGATCTTCTTGCCGCAAATAATCTCTCTGACGTTGCGAATGCTGCGACCTCTTTTACGAATATCAAGCAAGCCGCAACTCTTACTGCTACTGGTGTTGTTGAGCAATCGACCTCTGCTGAGAATGTTGCCGCAACGTCTGATACAGTATTCCCATCTGTTTTGGGAACGAAGGAAATGATCGATACTCACGCTGCGACCATTGGCGACATAATCGCATTAAGCTAAGGGAACGAAATGGCTAATACATTTAAACGTGAAGAACTTTTGCTGACAGCAAGTTTCGCAACGATATACACTTGCCCAGCCCTGACGACAGCGATTGTCATAGGTATGCGGATGGCTAATATTGACGGGGGGAACGAGGTAAATTGCGAGGTTAAGATCGGGCAGTCTGGATCTACTTTCTACCACACTGGTGTAGCTACTCCGATTCCTATCGGGTCGGCATTGAAGGGTATCGAGGCTGAGAAAATAGTCTTGGAGGCTGGAGATATTATCGAGGCCAAAGCTGGCGCAATTAATGATGTGGATATGTCAATCTCAATAATGGAGATAACCTGATGGGTGATTATGGTGGAAACGATCCGACTCCTGCGACAAGTTTTACCGCATCTTCGGTCGACACATTAACAAATAAATCAGTAGATTTACTGACGAATACATTCACCGGAACGACTGCCGAGTTTAATACGGCTCTGTCCGATGGCAATTTTGCGACAATCGCTGGGACGGAGACTCTCACAGGGAAAACCCTGACGACTCCGGTTATTGCATCGATTTCCAACACCGGAACGGTGACATTGCCAACTTCAACGGACACGCTTGTTGGAAAGGCCACAACGGACACACTCACAAATAAGACGATTGATGCCAATGGAACGGGTAACAGCATATCGAATATTGATGTTGCAGATTTAGCCAATGGCACAGATGGCGAATTGATTACATGGGATGCAACGGGCGCACCCGCAACGGTGGCGGTTGGTACGGCTACCCACGTTTTAACCAGCAATGGCGTTGGTGTTGCCCCTACGTTTCAGGCATCGGCTGGCGGTTTAACTGGCATTACAGATAATGCAACCGCAATGGCTATTACTATTTCAGCCGATGAAGAAGTAACAATCCCAAAACAGCCAGCTTTTTTTGCAAAAGAAAATGCTTCTCAGTCAAACGTGACAGGCGATAGCACAGAATATACAATTAGTTATAATACTGAGGCGTTCGATCAAAACGCTGATTTTGCTTTTGATACTTTCACGGCTCCAGTAACGGGGAAATACCTTTTAGCGGGGAGTTCTTATACTTCTAGTGGAACAACCGGTTCTCACTCCAGTTATGTTGTGACTATAAAGACATCAAACCGAAACGTAAGACTATTCACGTCTAATACATCTCTGTGGCTTGGGGCTTATAATTTCTTAGTGAATGGAGCAGTAGTTGTGGATATGGATGCCGGCGATACCGCTAACATGGCAATTCAAATCGGCCCAACAGGTAAGACGGTTGGTCTATATGGTGACGGAACCGCAAATGCGCATACTTGGTTTTCTGGTTGTCTTTTAGCTTAAATTTAAAAAGGAATAAAATGATATTAACTCAAGAACAATTAAATGTTTTAAACAATGTTGTGGTAGACGGTCAAGCATGGGCCGATCATGCAGAGAATAAATTTGGCTTGGATAAAGCAACGGTGATGTTAGGGAAAAAAGTTGCAAAGCATAAGCCGAAATATGATGCCGATGTTTTAGCGGGGGATTATAAAACTCGATCTCAGGAAGATGAGGAGGGTAAAATTGCAGAACAAGAAGCCTATGATAAAGTTGAGTATGATGTGAAAAGGCAAAGAGCTTACCCACTTATAGGCGATCAATTGGATGCCTTGTGGAAAGGTGGTCAAGCTCAAGCCGATATGAAGGCCATTATCGATAATGTCAAGGCAACGCACCCAAAGTCCGTTTAAATGAAAGCACAAATAACATTGAAAATCGGTGATGCAGTTTGCTTTGCTGACGTAACGGTTGACGGTGAAATTAACTGCTCGGATCGTTGCAATGTAGATTTAAGGCAACTTTTTCAGCAAGCATTGGCGCAACTTGGCAACACATATTGCCCTTATAAATGCGGTGACGTAAATGGACAAAATAAACATAAATGAACGCAGGGACGATGGGCCGTTATGGGAGAAATTAAATGCCATTCACATTGACGTTGTTGAATCGAAAACCGTTCAAACCTCGATCATCAAGGACATGGCGGTTCACGAATATCTTTTGCGGGGGAAGGGAAACAACGGGCTTTGCGGGGATATGAAAGCCGTTAAGGTTACAGCGAACATTTTAAAATTCGCTACGGGGGGCATGATAAGCGGAATCATTGCAATTTGGACATTCTTAAAATCACAGGTGCATTAATCACTTACCCCCCCCGCTTTAGCTTTAGCGGGTACGGGTAAAATCACCATATTATCTTTGTCAGAGTTGGCACGTTTACGCAGTCTCGCACCGCCACGATTTAGGTTTGTTCTCCGGTCAACAATGACTTTTTTGTAACATTCTCCCATCCAGACAGCTTATCTTTTAGCACAGAATTTTCTTCCTGCAATTCAATTACTTTTTTTTGCAGGGCTATAATATCTCGAAGCAACGCATCGACCTCCACAGAGTCAGATATGGTGGAAAAAACCATTACAAGTACAGACGATGAGTATAATGCCCGCTTCCATGCTGAAAGCCCTTGGGTTGATAGGCGCACAGGGACATTGTCGAGCGGTGGATATGGTAGCCAGGTTGAACAACTAGAAATTTTAGGGGAGCAAGGTATAGTTGCGTTTCAAGCCCATATCGCAGACGTTAAGGCCAGAGTCCCTAAAATTTAAACCCTCAACCGTATAAAAATAAATGCCACTAAATAAATATAAAAACTTACCAAATATAGGCGACCAGCTAGACGCTTTGTGGAAAGGCGGACAAGCTCAAGCCGATATGAAAGCGACCATTGATAAAGTCAAATCTGATTTTCCTAAACCTGAATAAAATGATAAGCAAGCACTTCGATCATCGAAGCCTCAAAAGCCAGTATGATCGCTATTAATAGAGCAAAATTGTGTTAATCGTGTTATTATGTGTGCAGACTTGTAACTCAGGGGAATAATTATGGGATTTTTTGATGCGCTAGGGTTCGGAGGCCGTGATAATTCGGCTGGACGGGCCGCAGAAGCTCAGAACTTAAAAACTCAAGAGGCTATTGATGGCCTTCAGGGTCAATTCGATAGAGGCGAAGAACGATTAAACCCTTTTATCGAGGGTGGAACCGATGCTTTCGGGCGACAGGTTACGAATGCGACTCAAGGTGGTCTGGAGGCGAATCTTGCTGCGATTCTTGGCGGTGATGCGTTCCAAGCACTGAAAGATGAACGGCTTCGTGATGCTCAGGGGCAACTTGCGGCGGGTGGATTAACCCGATCTGGCACAGCCTTGGAGACAATTTCGGATATCCCAACAGATTTAGCGTTTCAAATAGAAAATTTACTCTCCGGCAGAACGAATGCCGTTGCAGGACAAGGATTTAATGCCGTAAACAACCTGAAT
>ERZ890953.1288-NODE-1288-length-12815-cov-7.368025_pt1 | contig 12815 bp, 12 predicted proteins | sample MGYA00521264_ERZ890953 | MGnify/ENA primary metagenome ERZ890953 (study PRJEB32303, sample SAMEA104408629) | aquatic metagenome | biome: Brackish water; feature: Chemocline; material: water | place: Baltic Sea | collected 2014-10-26T21:54:00 | depth 200 m ... | reverse complement strand
TTACGTGAAAAGCTGGATGAATCTCAGAAGAAAACAAAGTTATTAGAAAGAAAATGGGGCAAGCTTGATGATAGTGAGCTGAATTTTAATGGAAGGGTATTTTCCAATAATGAAATTGATGACTGGTGGCAAGCTGTAGAGGAAAGTGATGTAAACAGTGATCCTGTTGGCAGAGTTCAGGAAATTATTAGTTTGTCTGCAGATTCTCTGAATGCTGCCAACGATGTACTAAAGCTACTTGTGGTAAGACATATGCGGCCAGGAAGTCTTACACCAAAATTAATCGATATCCCACGAAGACGTAAATTAACCGGGCGGGCAGTCGTTGATCATGATGATACTCACACAGATATTGAAAGTGAAGGGTTGCTAATAGAAGGGGAAACTGCTTTGCCATTCCTTCTTGCGGCAAGGTTTGTTGCTCTGACACCTAGCAAAAGACCAGTCACTGCAGAAGGGCTGGCATCAAGTTATGAGACATTCTTAGAAACAAGGAAAAATATAATTGATGGAAGGAATGCTGCTGAAATAGATGATGATATTAACGATGAACAAATTGAAATAGGCTCAGATACCAATTGGTATCTTCGGCATATACAAAAAGCTATCAGGCCAGATGGTAGTGTTTTGTCTGAGTTGCACCCTAAAATTGGGCCAATCGTTGATAAGGTTGTCGATTTGTGGGGTAAGGGTGAAAAAGTACTGGTTTTTTGTCACTATGTAAAAACAGGTCGCGCGCTTAGAACACACATCTCTCATAAGATTCGTGAAAAACTTTATGAGCAAGCCGCAATTAAGTTATCGTGTGACATAGCAGACGTGGAAGAAAAATTACGTAACATGGGTGTTCGCTTTCGAGAAGGATCTAGACTCCGTAATCGAGCAGAGGAGATAATTGAAGAGTTAATAAGCCCATTTCATAATCTTAAAGATCAACATGACTTACTGCTAGATATCATTCACCGCTTTATGAGAACGCCTACATTTTTAGTGCGTTATTTTGAGTATGCAGGTAGTAGAGTGAAGCCGGAGACTTTATATAAGGCTTTTGAGTACAAGGTGGATCATGGGTTATCACTCAATGAATTACTGACAAATTTTTTTCAGTTCATGGATGACCTTACTTCAGAAGAACGTAAGGCATATATCGAGGCGCTTGATAGTATTCAAACTGGTGATATATCACTAAAGAATGATACAGATGGTGAAGATGGTGAAGATGGTGAAGATGGTGAAGATGAGAAGAGAGATGCTGTCATCGCGGCGGTCAGATTGATAAATGGTTCAGTAAAAAATGAGTCACGACAGCATTTAATGCTTTCTTTTAATACACCATTTTATCCTGAGGTATTGGTTGCTAGTAGCGTGTTAGCAGAGGGTGTGGACTTGCATTTAAATTGTAGGCATTTGATTCACTATGACCTATCGTGGAACCCAAGTGATCTAGAGCAACGTACAGGTCGAGTTGACAGGATAGGTGCTAAGGCTGAAAAAGTTGGTCATCCGATTCATGTTTATTACCCTTATTTGGCTGGTACACAAGATGAAAAAATGTATCGAGTGGTGATGGATCGTGATCGCTGGTTTAACGTCGTCATGGGAGGATCTTTTAAAGTCGATTATGAGACTACCGAAAAAATATCAGAACGTATTCCATTACCCAGTCAGGTATTACAACGATTAAAACTTGATTTAAGTGTTTAGATTATTCTTATGTTTACCGGCTATAATCATTGTCAGAAATTGGCCATAACCTGTAATAGTCATATTCTCAATCTTTCGATTTTCAATTTAAAGGTTCCATATTAGATTATGAGAAATTGAAAATTTACGGATTCAGGTTATTCATAACTTTACTTTTTATGTCTAATTATTGTAAAAAGGATCTTTTGACAAAGCTTTATATAAATCTGTAAGTGCTTCTTTAGCATCTTTACAAGCACCCTTGTATTCATCAACCAACATTTCCACTATATATTTAGTTTCGTTGAGGTTTTCAAATTCCGTAAGGTGTTCTTCTTCTAGGTTTTCAATTATACATATTTCAGTTTCAATATCGTTTATATGGGTTTCTAAAACCGGGTCAGTTAAATATAGATTATCAATAAAATCAATAAAAATGATTTCTAAATCACTTAAACCTTCATTTATAGCTTCTTCAAAACTGTACTCATCACTATCGCCATCTTTTTTATATTGAATAAATTCAGGTGAAGAATAACAAAATTCTTTTAAGATGCTACAAATAGAGTGTGCTTCTTCGACCCAATCTATCTTATTTTCTCTAAAATAATATTTTAACCTGTCAACTTGTTCTAATGCCTCATCAACTTCTCTAACAAGTTCGCATAATGTTTGGAGCTGATTTTTTAATGAACGTTGCTTCAATTTTTCATTATGTAGTTGTTTTTGTTTTCTTAAAAAATCATCATCATTTGACATTTAATATACTCCTAATATTGGGGTATAGGTAATAAAAAGTGACCTATATATTAAAGAGGTCAATATGTTTTTTAATTATAGCCTGATTCCGTAACTTAAATCGCATAAAAATGCTATCAACCCCTGTGAAAACAAGTCTTTAAGATTAAAATAAGCCTTCACAAAAAGTCACCCTGCAAGTGAATTATGAAGCGCTTCAAACTCGTACAATCGGATGCTGACATTATCAGTCACAGTGGTTTGTCCCTGATCGGTCAGGCGGTCAAACAGTATACAACTTTATCCCAGTAACTGGATAAAAGTGTTGCCCTTCGCCATAGTATTACCTGATTACCCCTAAGGCTCAGCTAGTGAGCCACTAGGTGAATATAATATAGCCATGAATAAATCAACAGGTGACTATCATGGCAAGAAATTAGATTCAATTTCAAAAGGGGATCAGTTTACCAGCGTTTTTAAAGCAATATGGAACGCACGAACAGTGTCACAGTGCCCTTTACAACTGGCGTTGGCCGAATGGATTTAAGTGTCCTGAGTGCGGGCATAAAAACCACTGTAAAATTTCACGAGGGTTGTACCAATGTCACCACTGTCATCGCCAGACATCCGTGACCAGTGGAACGATCTTTGAGTATACCAAGTTACCGCTTACGACCTGGTTTCTCGGGATGTACTTGCTGACGCAGAGCAAAAGTGGAGTCTCTGTGCTTAGCTTGAAACGTCAACTGGGTATTAGCTATAACGCAGCCTGGCGACTGAAGCACAAGTTAATGCAAGTCATGAAAGAACGTGATGACAGCAAGCCACTATCCGGTCATATCCAGATAGATGATGTTTACTGGGGTGGTGAGAGGCATGGAGGAAAACGAGGGCGCGGTGCTTCAGGAAAAACACCTTTTGTAGCCGCCGTGCAAACGAATGAAGAAGGACATCCGATTGCCATGAGAATGACTCAATTAAACGGTTTTAAAACAGAAGCAATTTTTAACTGGGCAGAGCGCCATATCGCAGCAGGCAGTCACGTAATATCAGATGGGCTGTTCTGCTTTCGGGCGGTTAAGAAGACCGGATGTAGCCATCAGGCTATTGTGACAGGTGGTGGCCCCACGTGTGTCATGATAGAAACTTTCACTTGGGTAAACACCATGATAGGGAATGTGAAAGGTTCAATGCGAGGTTCTTACCATTCGATTGGCCGTAGGCATTTGCCACGTTATCTGGCAGAATTTTGTTACCGGTTTAACCGTCGGTTTAATTTGGAAGATATGATCCCAAGGCTAGGTTATGCAGCAGTTCGTACGCTACCAATGCATCAACGTCTATTAAAGATGGCTGAGGCTTGGGGGTAATCAGGTAGTATTAAACACTTCGATGTGATGAAAAGTTATCTCGGATTAGTGGCAACAGGCAAGTGGCAATGACTCAATAGACAATATCGACGTTATTCTTGAGCACACGCAAAATCAATACCCGGATGAAACTGCTATTGATTTCATCATCAAGTGGAATCCATGACGGGTTGATAATGAAAAATGACTTAAAACCGCAAAGCAACAGGGCTGCTGGGAGCATCCTCGCGAGGGGGTAAGCGAACGGCCATCTTCAGTGAAAGTGTCACGCGCACATGGCAAGGCCATGACTATCAGGCTCGCCGGGTGATTCGCCTGAGTGAAAGAACCGTCGATAAACACGGACAGGCTTTACTGATCCCCGACATCGAACTTGAAGGCTGGTGGACAAGTTTGGACATTGCAGAAACTCTAGTCATCAAACTATATGCTGATCATGGAACCTCCGAGCAGTTCCACAGTGAATTCAAAACAGACCTTGATATCGAGCAGCTACCTTCTGGCAAATTTGCAACCAATGCACTGGTACTGGCGATTAGTGCACTGGTGTACAATATATTACGCTGGATCGGACAAATACGGATTGATCAAACCGGGTTCTACCCGGCGGCATAAAGCCAAAAGACGGAGAATCAAAACGGTCATGCAAGAACTGATGTATCTGGCAGCCAGAGTAAGCAAAACATCCCGTTATATAAAACTGGCCTTTGGCAGGGACTGTAAAGTCTTTCATGTCATGGACAGTCTGTATCAACGCTTAGCCTACGGGCTAAGGAAACAGCCTGATACGTTTCAACTGAGGTGTATTGACTCACAAGGGATTGGTACTCATAAAATCAGGAATCAGCAGTTAAAATGTGCTGAAACCAACAAGAGAGGGTTCATTGACTGCATTTCTTCAATAAAGTACAAACGGACCTTTTAAAGGTTTCAAAGTCAGTCGAATAATGTCGGAGGAATGCCTTGAATAACTATTAAGTTACGGATTCAGGTATAATATAATAGTTTCTTGTGCAATATGAAATGAGTCTGAATGAGGCATGAAGTGGAGGCTGTAAATAAAACTGTGTAACTGTCTATTATTAACCCTAACTGGGTAGGATAGATAGATGATTGATAAAGAAGAACTCCAGGCCATAGGCCTTGCCGCAGCAAAAAACATCAAAACGGTGCAGGATCTCAATGAGTTCCGGCAAATGCTGACAAAGATCAGTGTAGAAGCCGCCCTAAACGCCGAGCTAGACGAGCATCTAGGTTACTCGAAGCATGAGAAGGTGTATTCAGAAAACTCGCGTAATGGCTACTCAAGCAAGACCATTCAAACCGAAGAAGGTCAGTTCGAACTCAATACACCTCGCGATCGCTTAGGCTCATTTGAGCCAGAGCTGGTTAAAAAGAAACAGCGCCGGTTCACCGCCATGGATGACAAAATCCTGTTCCTGTATGCGCAAGGGATGACCACGCGTGAGATCGTGGCGACCTTTAAAGAAATGTACGGTGCTGATGTGTCAGCCAGCCTTATCTCAAAAGTCACCGATGCCGTCATTGACCAGGTTGTTGACTGGCAGTCGAGCCCTCTGGATGCGGTTTATCCGATTGTTTACCTGGACTGTATCGTGCTGAAAATCCGTCAGGATAAGAAGGTAATCAATAAAGCAGTCTACCTGGCATTAGGCGTTAACCTGGAAGGCCATAAAGAATTATTAGGGCTGTGGTTGTCAGAAAATGAAGGGGCCAAGTTCTGGCTGAATGTACTGACAGAGCTGCAAAATAGAGGCGTAAATGATATTCTAATCGCCTGTGTGGATGGCTTAAAAGGTTTTCCTGAGGCGATTACAGCCGCTTATCCTGAAGCCCAGATTCAGCTCTGCATTGTCCATATGGTTCGTAACTCCATGCGATTTGTACCGTGGAAAGATTACAAGGCGGTGACTACCGACTTAAAACAGATTTACCAGTCGGTTACTGAAGAAGAGGCCCTGAAATCACTCGATCAATTTGCTGAACGTTGGGATGAAAAATACCCACAAATCAGTAAAAGCTGGCGGTCGCACTGGCATAATCTCAACACCCTATTCAATTATCCTGAAGATATCAGGAAGGCTATTTATACCACCAATGCGATTGAGTCTTTGAACAGTGTGATTCGGAAATCAACGAAGAAAAGAAAAGTGTTCCCCACGGATGACTCAGCAAAAAAAGTCATCTATTTAGCTATTCAGGAGGCATCAAAAAAATGGACCATGCCGATTCGAAATTGGAAAGCAGCTCTGAATCGGTTTATGATTGAGTTCGAAGACCGTTTAAAGGATTATATTTAAACTGGCAGTTACACAGAATAATTTACAGCCTCCATGAAGTGCTCAGATGAGATTATTCACGATAGAATAAGAATACTCTTTGCCTAATTGTGAATTTTTAGCAGGCATTTATTGCTTCTTGTCCAAAAATAAAAATCCCCGGAGCAAGCTCTCTCGCTTAGGCTCGCCTGCTTCGCAGCGGGGTATTTGAGCCGAATCACTAAAAAAGTGTCAATTGATGGTCACTATGGAGTTTATGATACTTTCCCCCTTGACCTTTCACATACTTACCTATCATCGCTTCATCTCCATGCTTACCAACTGTGCTAGAGAAATAGCCATCACTCCAAAACTCTCCTCCCCACAGTTTTTTCTTTACTCTTGGGCAGCGGGATAATACTTCCCGTGCCGTCAGACTTTTTATCATCTGCACTATCTTTTTAACGCTGTAGCTCGGCACCGACTGAACTAAAAAATGAACATGATCTTTATCTGTTCCGATCTCTAAAAACTTTATTTCATAGCGTTTCTCTATATCTATACAGACTTCACGTAGCACCATATCTACTTCATCATCAAAAACCACTCTTCGATATTTTGCTGGAAAAACAAGGTGGTACATCAATACCGTTACATTATAACTTTTGTGTATATACTCACTCATTCACCTAGTTTCGCAGCAAGCTGCGGGGAATAGAACCCCAAGAGATTTAAATAAAACCTATTGCCCGTTTCCTACCAACCTCTTTCATTGCGCATTCATCCTCCAGGCATTGAATTAACTTTGAATGTGATTTAATTGGGTTAAAGCGGTGTTGCCGAGTAATCAGTGCAAAATCACCGGGTGTTAATATATCCATAGCGGTAACAGAATGTTGTTGTATAGTGCCAGGCTTTTTCAAGCCTAATGATTGGCTGTGATGCTTGTAAAGCTTCCAGGCTTGATCAGGCTTTAGATAATCAAATAGAAGTTTCAGGTCAAATCGGCGAAGTGCTGCCTGATCTAAATTGTTAACTAAATTTGTGGTGGCTAAAAATATTCCTGAGTAACTCTCCATTTGGGTCAAAAGTTCATTAACTTGAGTGACTTCCCAGGCTTGTTTAGCACCACGCCTATCCTGTAAAAAACTGTCAACTTCATCCAGTAATAAAATAGCTTTATCCTGTTCAGCTGCACGGAATGCAGCGGCCAGGTTCTGTTCCATTTCACCCACATATTTGGACAATAAATCTGATGCTTTCTTGACATGTAATGGCAATTCCAGGTATTTGGCTAACCAATGAACGTAGGCTGATTTACCCGTGCCCGATGGCCCGTACAGGCAAAATGTTCCGCTACCGGATGACTTAATACCTTTAGCAATAGCGATAAGGTTTGAATCTGTATTGACAATGTCAGGGTCGTAATAATCGGGTAGCTCGCCTGTCTTATTAAATAATATTGCTTTATGACCTTGAGCAAGCAGGGTGTTATTGATCAGCAGCTCAATGGCATTATTTGTTTTCCCACCGGTTAACTGAGGTCGTATAGATTTGATGACGGATGATGCTCTGGATACAATGGCGGGAGCCAGATGTTCTGAATCGGCCATCCGGGTTATTGATGACTCACTTAATATTCCTTCACTTTGTTCCCTGAGAATACGCTCTCTTTGTTTGCGTGATGGAATGGGAAGCTCAAAGGTTAGATCGAACCGACGAATAAATGCAGGGTCCATGCAACGATGATCATTAGATAACCAGATGGTTGGCACATTGTTGTTTTCCAATGTTCTGTTAATCCAACTTTTTGAGTTGTTATTTTGATTGTTTAAGAAAAAAAGATTGCTGAAAGAAGCTTGTGAGCCTCCGAATATATCTTCTACTTCATCAAATAAAAGTAGAGTTTTTTGTGTTTTCAAAATTGATTGGCAGGCTTGAAAAGCCCGTAATCTGGAACTGGTGTTTAGCGTGTCTCCATCTTCATCTTCACAACTGACTTCGTATAAGGTTACGCCACAATCCTGAGCTAGTAATCGCACTAACTCTGTTTTTCCCACGCCAGGCGCACCATAAATAAAAATATTAACGCCTTTACGTTCAGTTGAAAGTGCAAATTTCAAATAAGGTCGCAATAACCTGAGAAATTCACCTATATGGCTGAAGTCCTTGAGTTTTAATGTTGATGGAGCGGTGGGAAGAATCAGATCTTTGAATAAGTCTAGAGGGTTAGTTTCTTTAGATAGCATACGTTCAGCAAATTTATCAGAAAGAAGATCCATTTTGTTTTTCATACTATTAATTTGTGAATGAATAGTTAATAATCCAGTTGCCTGAAGATTTCCTTTACAAGAAATGGCATGTTGTACAGACCTGATGGGTTCATCAAGCAGAACAGAAATTGCCCTTGATAACTGGTTAAGTGATAGTTCATTCAACAGATCAGTAGCTTCTTCCAGAATGCTGCTAGTATGTAAGAGGACTGTAAATTCCAGTATGTGACATTCAGTTTTTGTCAGCCCAATAATTTGAGCAAGCTGTTGGCTATTATGCTGTAGTTCTTTGGTAGGCAGTACTTCTTCAGACATCGTCTCTGCTATCTGGTGTGTTGTCTGTATGACTTTCAGTACCTGTTTTTTGGTAAGGTTTATTCCATCATTTTTTTCTAGTTTTTCATCCAGCCATTGATCTATACCAATCAGATTTGCAATTTTATCGTCACTAAAGCTAATTTCATTTGCATGATCTAATTCAATGAAGGGTTTATGAGCACCAAGTTTAGTTAGTAGCCTGAGTGAATACAGTTTAATTAATTCCAAGTCTGATACGTCGTCTAAAAAATCAGAAGATAGTCTTTTTTTGTGTCTTAAACGTCGGCGCATAATGATCTCCAGTAAGTATGGTCATTATACGGTATAGTTGCGACATTATTGGTCGCAAAGAGCGTGGGTGTTACTTACTGAAATACATTGATACTTAGTGATCGTCCGATATTTTTGAAACTATTTTGCCTATATATCAGTCTGAGTTAAGGTTATAGGGATTCTTGCCTTTTGGTTAAATTTGAAAAAATAATTACTGACTCCTTACACCACATAAGAGGCAAATTGAATATCATCCAAGTGTGAAAATTTTTCTGATTCTATCGTTAAATTAATTTAACCCCAATGCCAGCTTTTCCTTGTTTCCCCATATTGATTACTTCCAGGATTTTTGATTTTTTGGCAGACGTTTATCGTCGTCAATAAGTTTTGCCTGGTGGGGAGGAAAATCATGCCAATCCCACAAAATGATATTCAGCCCATCCTCCGGAGCATTTTTTGCGTAGGAAGGTACGATAATACCTGCAACACCAGAAGCAATTAGGTGATTAGCCATTATCCAGGTGGGGGGTGTTTGTTTTCTGGTGACAATTAATTCCCATGCGCATGCCATTTCTGACAAAGTGATACCAGCTTTTTTACGCTGCTTTTGATCCAATAGGTTCCTAATGTTTTTACAATTCAATTCGTAAGCACATAGCGACAGGGGTTGTGGGCGGTGGGGGAATCCCTGGTTGTATTCAGCCAAAGCAGTTGGAGCAGTCAGAGATAAATATAAGGTTGATATTCCTTTTGGATTAAACCGGCCTCCACGTAATTTTGCGCCATCACCTGAAGTAGGTGAAAATGACCAATAAGGATTGTGTGCTCGATAGCCAAGCCCTTTAAACAGCACTAGGCATATCCACCTTCAGCGATGCGGCCAATGTATTCCAGAACTGACTCAGCCATTCCTCGTTTCACCAAATCCTCAGCAGTGAGGTCTCCAAAACTCGGAATTGGCTCTGAGCGAAACCATGCATAAGCCTGCATAGGTGTGCCACACCATGGCAGGGCGCGATTCAGGATCAATACAATATCACGTAATCTTTTCTGTGACGTTTTCGAGCGAAACCGGTTTTGTTTAGAAACCGTATCCGGGGATAATCCTGACAATGATGCAATTTCTTTTAATGTGGTATGAAATAGTTCGGCAACTGCTCCTGGGCTGACAATGCCTGATTTATCAATCAAATTTTCGGTCAATGAGTTCATTATGTCGCCTTAATTGCCTGTTAATTGGTACATATTATATGGCAAGCCTCCTTTTTTGTCTAATGAAGTGGTGTTCAGACATTGCTTGATCGTGCATTGAGAGTGGGTGTTACTCGCATAACGCTCCGTTGTGCTCGAATACACTGAGTTACCGACTTATTCACTGTTGCCAGACATCCATACCCTGAAATTGTGTGGTCAACTGAAAATATCGGGACTCCGTAAACTGCACTCGGTACTGATTGTGGATGAACACTATAGTCGTCAATATCAGGGATACCTCCGTTCTCACCAGGATCGGTTGGTGGTGCGCCTGGCACACAAGCCCTGTATTCACATGCCCCACATACCTTTCCACATGGCTTTGCAGTGAATGTGATTTAGCACAGTACTCTGTTGCCGCTGTTGCAGGGCTGGTAAGGTCATGCCAATATTAGCAATACTCTGGTGTTCATGCAGGTGCTGTCGCAGGAACCCGTCATCTGATGCAGAGCATCCAATTTTAAAGGAGGTTGATTCATGCTGGTGTATGTCAGCACTGCCCGACAATTGAATAACTCTTTTGACGACTGGATCGCCGAGTCTGGCTGTTTATTCATTTTCCTCACCTGTGGTTGTCGAAGTTGTCTCAGCTTCAAACTTCACTCCCTCCATAATTTTCAGCTCCCTAATCCTGCGCATAGTCTCTCTGGTTAATCTGTCTTGTTTCCTTAATCGGATAAACTCGTCCTCAGTTATTTTACAATTATGTACCTCATCTTTATGGACGGAATGTTTTGTAAATGTTTTTTCTGTGGTTTGACCTAACCGTTTGTTCGGTTTTAGCCATAATCTATCTTTAGAGCTTCTTGAATTTTTTTTGTAATACCGGTAATAGTTTGTCCCATTGTTCTGGCGTACTGATAACTGTATGAACCCATATCGCAATCCCATACTGGCGAAGCTATCTTTTGAATCGTAGTATTCGTCTCGTATTAGTACAGCTTCTAGAAGTGCAAGGTCATTCAGATAATCCAGTTTGGAATACATATCTTGTAGGATACCTCGGTAGATCTCCCGAATGTGCTTTGGCCGTAACTTCTCTTTATCTCGATCGTCTCTATTTGAGATTTTTGCGAGTTTCATAATTTGATCTTTGGTGTATCTCTTCTTCATTAAGTTTGCCAAGAGTGAATGCTGTCTACCTACCACGTAACTATCTACACACAAGTGCATGCATTTGTGTCCGGATAGTATTTATTAGTTTTGATAAATTGAATGCACTTGTGTTAATACTACACACATCGGTATGCATTTTGAGATCTGCTAATTTTTTTGTTTTTCTAAAGTTCTTCATATTTGCTATGTGATTTCTAATCGTATCCGGTGCTTTTTGGCCATTTCCGTCCGGAATTTGTGTCCGTCCGGTTTTTCGTCCGGAAATTCGCGTCCGTCTGGGTTCATCCGGAAATTTCATCCGGTAGTTTTTTGGCCATTTCCGTCCGTGATTTGTGTTCGTTCGGTTTTTTTGTCCGGTGTGTTTTTATCTAATGTTCAGTTTGTATTTGTTTTTCTTGGCCTGGCTAATTTTGTTGAGTGCAGTTTCATCATACATCCCGTTGTTTTCACCAATCCCGCTGCGTTTACAGAAAGGGCACCCATTTTTAATTTTTTGCTCAATTGAGCTGTAATAGTGAACACTGCATTTTTCACAATATGGTACCGTGGAATAATGGTTGTAGAATTCTCTCGAAATCCAATATGCATTATCCGGTGATATTTGGGTTGATTCGTTTTCAGCCAACTCACGAATATTGGTATATAGATCGAAAGCCTGAATAACTTCATTCATTGTGAGTCCTTGATATATTTTTTCTTCATACAGGTAGTACATTGAAGCTGCTAAGATCGATACTTCTATTAACTGGTCATTCGAGGTTATGCCTCTGCTTGGTATTCTAGATACTGGTTTAGTGGGCCAGTCAAAAGAGTTGTGAGCTAATTCCTGACTAACCGTCTCAGCTGCTCGGGCTATTGATCGTTTGCCAAAACTTTGTGAATTCAACCGTAGTGGTACTTCTGATAATAGTGGTTTTGTGAACCCAATATGCATTAACAAATGAATCCATAGTGTTTCTGAAGCTGATCGTCTTTGAGTCATGATTCAATTCGCTATATTTAAGAAGCCAGGAGCTGAAGTGTAGATATTGATTTGTTATGAGTGTTGCTATTTTCAATTAGTCCGATGATTGTTTGTTCAGGCAGGGCAGGGCGTATAGTGCTGATCATTGATGTGCATAATTTGACGATTTCATGGTAGCTAGAAAATTGTATTTTTTCCGCCAGGTCAAATGAAATATGTGGCATTCTTTTTTTCAAGTCATCATAGCCCCCCGGGGATTGCATTATTGATTGAACGGTCAGCCAATACGAAAGTTGTGATTCAAACAAGCTGTCCAAGCCAGATGCTTGGGCTATTCTTTGAGCCTCTGAAATCTGGCCTTCTTCTATATGTATATTGTCCATGATTTTTCTCTAGTTAAATTATTCGAATATGTCAGTTAGATTTTGATATGTCTTCCATACGCGCCGTCCATACCAAAGTGTCCGGTGCGGTGTGGATGAGTGGTATCTGCCAACTGAGAGTAACCAAAATAAATGATGGGTTATCCCCGTTTTTTTATCACATT
>ERZ890953.1287-NODE-1287-length-12862-cov-16.699305_pt1 | contig 12862 bp, 15 predicted proteins | sample MGYA00521264_ERZ890953 | MGnify/ENA primary metagenome ERZ890953 (study PRJEB32303, sample SAMEA104408629) | aquatic metagenome | biome: Brackish water; feature: Chemocline; material: water | place: Baltic Sea | collected 2014-10-26T21:54:00 | depth 200 m ... | reverse complement strand
TTTTTGAAGATGAAGCCAAACGAAGCTTTAGTGCCAGTAATCGCAAAAAAACTATTTAATGAATTAAATGAGTTTATAAAAGAAAATCTCAATGAAGATTACATGTTAGGTCATAGCTATTTTATGAAGATTCAAAATAATGAAGACTTGGATTTTCTAAAAGAGTATAAAATCAAGCCACTTTTGGAAGAGTATTTTTACGTTGATCAAATGAAACTTGATGAAGCGTTAAATATTTTAAATAAAGAAGCACATCATGAATAAAAACGTGACTTTGGCGATGGGAAATGGCGGTGAAGAAAACAACGAACTTATTACCAAGATTTTTTACAAAGCTTTTAAAAATGAAATTTTGCAAAAGAGTGAAGACGCGGCGGTGATTCATGGAGGAGAGCTTGCTTTTTCTACGGATAGTTTTACAGTTAGCCCTCTCTTTTTTCCCGGTGCGGACATAGGAAAACTTGCCATCTGTGGTACGTGTAACGATTTGGCTATGATGGGCGCGAAGCCTAAGTACCTTACTTGTTCCGTTATCATAGAAGAGGGTTTTTCTATAAAAGAACTTGAGCGAATCGTGCAGAGCATGAAAGAAGAGCTTGAGAAAAATGGCGCCATCGTGGTGAGCGGCGACACGAAAGTCGTGCCTCGTGGAAGCGTGGACAAAATTTTTATAAACACGACGGGAATAGGGGAGATACAGAAAAAAGGGATAAGCTCTAATAATATCTCAGACTCCGACGTCATTTTGGTTTCTCGTGATTTGGGTCGTCATGGCGCGGCCATATTCGCCGCTCGCGAGGGCATTGAGCTCACGAGTAATTTGCAAAGCGATTGCGCGTCGCTTTACGTCCAAGTGCAAGCGCTTATGGAAGCCGACGTGAAAATCACCGCCATGAGAGACGCGACTCGCGGCGGAGTCAGCGCCGTTTTGAACGAGTGGGCGAAACAGTCGAACGTTTGTTTGGAGATAGAAGAGAAAAGCATACCCGTCTCAGAGGAGGTATACGGCATCTGTGAGATGCTTGGCTTTGAAGCGGTCAATCTCGCGAATGAAGGAACTTTCGTTTTAGCCATAGATAAAGAAGACGAGCAAAAAGCCTTGGATGTTTTGCATAGATTTGAGAACTCCTCAAACGCGGTTAAGATAGGAAGCGTAAGCGACGCCTATGTAGGAAAAGTAATCATTCATACCGCCCATGGGACGAGAAGATTTTTGGACGTTCCAACGGGCGAGCTTTTGCCTAGAATTTGCTAAGGAAAGTACATGCATGAATACAGCGTGGTGCAAGCTCTTTTGGATCAATGCGAAGATTACGCGAAAGCGAACGACGCGACGAAAGTGACGAAAGTCGTATTGAAAATTGGCGTCATGAGCGGGATAGAAACAGAGCTTTTAGAAAGGGCGTTTGACACTTTTAAGGAAAAGACGGTTTGCGAGGATGCAGAGTTGGTGATAAATAAGCAAGCCCTCACCATAGAATGCCGTGATTGCAAAAAGGTGAGCGAACTCGAGAAAAACCACTATCTTTGTCCAAACTGCAAATCGACGAACCTCAAAATTGTTGACGGGGAAGAGATGTTTCTTATGAGTTTGGAAATGGAATAGTGGCTAAATCAACTGCAATTTTCACATAAACCCGATAAGACGAGATCCGTTTTGGATATGTTGAAGTTGGCTGCGTTGGACGCGCGTCGCGTTACGTCTGTCAAATTCAAGACGATGTCTTGCACTTTGTCACACTTAGAGCAGAGCAAGTGAGAGTGAGTCTCTTTCGTTAGCTCGTACACCGATTTCGCGTTTGGAAGTTTCACTTCTTCAATAAAAGAAGCTTCAAGCATCAAATTTATATTTTTATATATGGTTGCCAATGATATGGAACTAAACTTTTTGAGCATCAATTCATATAAGCGTTCTATAGTTACATGGCCGTTCATAAAAAGAGCGTTCGTCATCTCTAATCTTTGCGGCGTCGCTTTTAAGTTATGCTCTCTTAATATAGTTGTATAATCATTCATAATGAAATTATACACTTTATTCAACTAAAGGATAAACATTATTCTCTGTAATTAATGCTACTATAATTTATTAAAAGATAATAATTATCCTTTAAGTTTTTAGAGAGTACAATCAACCAACAAAAGGAGTTCATAATGAGACAGTACGAAACATATAGATGCAACAAATGTGGCAACGAGGTCGAAGTTTCAAAAGTTGGCGGTGGGGAGCTTCACTGCTGTGGACAAGCCATGGAGATGATTACCCAAGATTTGACGATGGTGAATCTTTTAAAAGCGTTTTCTGGCGAATCACAAGCGAGAAACAAGTATGAGTATTTCGCTAAAGTCGCCCAAAAAGAGGGTTATAGGGACATAGCGGAACATTTTCAAAGAGCCGCGAACAATGAAAAACAGCACGCTAAAATGGAGTTGGCTCTTCACAATAGAATGGAGAACGATAGCGAGAACAACTTTGGAGACACAAAAGAGAATCTTCAAGAAGCCATTAACGGCGAGTCGTATGAAAACACTACAATGTATCCCGATTTCGCTCAAATCGCAAAAGACGAAGGGCATAAAGAAGCGGCGGCTCTTTTTAAAGGGATAGGAAAAGTGGAAGTCGAACATGAAAAGATGTTTAAAACGCTGCTCGAAAGATTGGAGACCGAAGCCGAGTTCGTCAGCGAAGATGAGGAAGAAGCTTGGATTTGTGAAGTTTGCGGGCACGTTCACTATGGAAAAAAAGCTCTTAAAACTTGTCCCGTATGTAAACATCCTCAAGAGTATCAGTCGCGTTTAAACTCTAAGAAGTAAATTTTAGTATAATGGCGGCATGAAAAATTTAGAACTTGAAAACATTTTTATACCATCGAAAATTCCCTCAAAGAAGTTGATGATCATTTTACATGGTCGCGGCGATTCTTCCGAGGGTTTCACCTCTTTGCCGGTCTTTTTAAAAATGGACGACATGAACTACATATTGTTTGACGCTCCGTTTGAATACTTCTCCGGATACTCTTGGTACCCACTTCCCCCCGATCAACTACCTGGCATAGTCTATTCTTCAAAACTGCTGACAACCGCCTTGGACGAACTTTTTGAAGAAGAGTTTAACGCTAGCGAAAGTTTTTTATTTGGCTTCTCCCAAGGGTCGCTTTTGACTTTTGAGTTTGGAGCGAGGTATCACAAAGTTTTGGCTGGATACATAGCGGTGAGTGGCTATATCTATGACGATCAAAAACTTCTGCAAGAGATGAATCCAAACGTGAAAAACGCGAGATGGCTGTGCACGCATGGAACGCTCGACGGCGTTCTTCCTTTTGAAACTTCAAAAGGGCAGATAAGGAGACTTCAAAACGCCGGTTTTGAGATAGAGTTTAAAAGTTATGAAAAAGATCATAGCGTTGATCGCGATGAGCTTAGCATGATATCCGAGTGGATGAAAGAGACCTTAAGTAGAGTAAAGCGTCAGAGTTAAAGTTGAAGTTAAAAACTACTTTTATAATTTAAAAAAAGAAAAAATTTAAATTTATAATTCTTTGATATAATTCTTGCGATTTATAGGGCTAGACCCTATATCTTAATAAGGAAAATCGATGACAAAAGAGTATATATTTACTTCTGAGTCTGTAACAGAAGGGCATCCTGACAAGATGGCAGATCAAATTAGCGACGCAATTCTGGATTATATTATTGAAAAAGACCCACACGCTCGCGTAGCTTGTGAGACATTAGTGTCTAATGGTTTTTGTGTAATTGCAGGCGAATTAAAAACAACGGCTTACGCCCCGATGCAAGAGATTGCAAGAAAAGTAATCCAAGAGATTGGATATACAGACGCGCAATATGGCTTTGACTATAGAGCGGCGGCTGTTTTAAATGGAATTGGTGAACAATCTCCTGATATTAATCAGGGCGTTGATCAAGCCGACGGTCAGATTGGCGCCGGAGATCAAGGGCTTATGTTCGGATACGCTTGTCGCGAAACCGACGTTCTCATGCCTTTGCCTATTTATTTGGCTCATCGTTTAACGCAACGTTTGGCGTATGTGAGAAAAGAGGGGATAGTTCCTTATCTCCGTCCTGATGGAAAAGCGCAAATCAGCGTTAAATATGTTGGTGACAAGCCGGTATCGGTTCAAACAGTTGTTATCTCTACTCAGCATCATGATGGAATTTCTCAAGAACAGATTCATCAAGATATGATACAAGAGGTAATCAAAGAAGTTATTCCAGCTGATATGATGGATGAAAATACAATCTTTCATATAAATCCAACTGGTAAATTCGTAATCGGTGGACCACAAGGCGACGCTGGACTGACGGGTCGCAAGATAATAGTGGACACGTACGGTGGAAGCTGTCCTCATGGCGGTGGAGCGTTCTCGGGAAAAGATCCTACCAAGGTAGACAGAAGCGCCGCCTACGCCGCTCGCCATGTCGCCAAAAATCTCGTCGCCTCTGGCGCCTGCGACAAAGCGACCATCCAAGTCGCGTACGCGATCGGCGTGGTTCAACCAGTTTCAATAATGGTCGACACTCATGGCACGGGAAAAGTTTCTGAGGATAAGATAGAAGCTTGCGTAAAAGAACTTTTTGACCTTTCTCCCGCTGGAATTATTAAATCATTGGATTTATTAAAACCAATTTACAGAAGAACGGCGGCTTATGGTCACTTCGGTCGTGAAGAAGAGGGTTTCACCTGGGAACTAACAAATAGAGTTGATGAAATTAAAGAGTATTTAGCTCTTTAAAAAATCTTAGTAAAATGTGTAACACTTTCGTATGTTTTATCAGAAGCTAGATAATTTTAGCTATATTTAAAATACTAAAGTGTATAGTACACTATTAAATTTTAGGAGAAGACAATGTCAGTAATAATTAATGATACATGTATTAACTGTGGAGCTTGCATAGATGAGTGTCCAGTAGAAGCAATCGTGGATGAGGATGATAATCCAACAGGTGAAGAAATTTATTACGTGTATGGTAATAAGTGTGTTGAGTGCGTAGGTCATCATGATGAACCAGCTTGCGCGACTGCATGTCCTACTGAGGGCTGTATCACTTGGGATGAAATCGGTGAAAGCTCTGAGCATAGAGAAGACATCACTAGTGAACAACGTTCAAACAAAGAACCAGTTATAGAATAGTTCTTGTAGTTGGAATGCTTTTTGGCATTCCAATTCTCTCTTGTCGCGACCTTCGTTTTCTTCAAATATCAAAAAACATAATTTTTAAACAACAATCAATCTTTATTTAGGTATAATTCCGTCCTAATTTTATATTTTCAGAGGAGATTTGATGGAAAGAACACTATCAATAATCAAACCAGATGCAGTTGCAAAAGGTGTTATAGGCAAAATTTTAGACAGATTTGAAAGCAATGGACTTAAACTTGCCGCTACAAGAAAGATGCAACTTTCTCGCGCAGACGCGGAAGCTTTTTACGCGGTTCATGCGGAACGCCCTTTTTTCAATGACTTAGTTGATTTTATGATCAGTGGTCCAGTTGTCGTTTCAGTTTTAGAAGGTGAAAACGCAATGCAGATTAACCGTGATTTAATGGGTGCTACTAATCCTAAAGAAGCTGAAGCTGGCACAATACGCGCAGATTTCGCCGAAAACATAGACGCAAACGCCGTTCATGGAAGTGATTCAGTTGAAAACGCGGCTATAGAAATAGCGTTTTTCTTTTCTCAAAGAGAACTTTCGTAAGTTATAATCTTGAGAACGACTCTTAGAAAGATTACTAAAACGCCTTTAGATTTTGAAGTTAAATTAAATAAAATAATTTTTAAAGGTACTTTAGAGTACCATTCAGGTAAATTAATTTTGCTCAAAGCTGAACTAAGCGGTTCGCTAGATAGAGCTTGTGATATATGCGCGGAAGATTTTGATATGTCTATAGATGAAGAAGTTGAATTTTTTATCTCAGATGGTATTTATGAAGATGACAATAATCTTGAGCTAGACGTTATAGAGTCTTTAAACGGCGTAGTTGATATTGAAGAAGTTTTAGCTTCTGAAATAGAACTCATTAAAAGTGATTATCACAGTTGTGATAATTGTAAAAATTCTTAAAAAATCATTTCTTAAATGAGATGAAGTAAGATTAACTCTCCATGGAGTGGAGAAAATAACAAAAGGATAGAAATTATGGCAGTACCTAAAAGAAGAGTATCTCATTCTCGTTCAGCGAAAAGAAGAACTCATTACAAAATAACTTTAGCTAAACCAGTTAAAGACAAAGACGGAACGTATAGATTACCTCACCACATCAACCCGACTACGGGCGAGTATAAATAGTCAATGATAAAGATTGCTATAGACGCAATGGGCGGGGACTTCGGTCCTGAGCCAATTATCAAGGGCTGTGTAATTGCTTTAAAGAAACAACGCTTCATACCTATTTTAGTTGGGAAAAAATCAGAAATTTTACCTATGTTACCGAAAAGTTATAGAGATAAGATTTCTATAGTGGACACTGGCGACGTTATTTCGATGAGCGATCATGCGACTGACGCCGTTAAAAGAAAAGAGAGTACAATCTACAAAGCGATGGAATTAGTCAGAAATGGCGAAGCCGACGCAGTTGTCTCCGCTGGTCATAGTGGAGCCACGATGACGTTAGCGACTCTTAGACTTGGTCGACTTCAAGGCGTCTCCCGTCCAGCTTTGGTTACTCTTATGCCGACGAAAACCGGTGGTAAATCAATAATCTTGGACGTTGGAGCGAACGTAGACTCAAAACCAGAGCATTTAGCCCAATTTGCCGTAATGGGTGGTTGTTACGCGGAAGATTTACTAAAAGTAAAAATCCCAAGCATAGGACTTCTCGCTAATGGCGAAGAAGAGTCTAAGGGCAATGAAGTAACAAAAGCCGCGTTTAAGTTGCTTCATGGATACAAAGGCTTCAAGGGAAACGTTGAAGGAAGCGACATATTTAATGGAACTTGCGACGTTATTACTTGCGATGGTTTTATTGGAAACTTAGTTTTAAAAACAAGTGAAGGCGTAGCCTCTACAATTAGCTCACTTATAAAAGATTACATAAGAAAATCTCCCATATCGATTACAGGCGCGCTTTTAATGAGAAAAGTTTTTAAACTTCTTAAAAAGCAGATTGATTACGCAGAAGTGGGTGGCGCTCCACTTATTGGAATTAAAGGTTGTGTTATTGTCGCTCATGGCAAAAGTAATCCAAGAGCGATAGAAAATGCAATATATCAAGCGATTAACTATGTTGATACGGGTGTAAACGAACATATAATTTCTCGTCTTGAAGTTTTGAAACAAAAGGAATCTTAATGACTTACGCTGCTTTTCGTTCTATTGGAGCTTACGTTCCAGAGAAAATTTTAACAAATGAAGATTTATCGAAAATGGTTGATACTTCTGATGAGTGGATTGTTCAGAGAACAGGAATAAAAGAACGACGCATTGCGGCAAAAGATGAAAGAACAAGCGACATGGGCGTTGAAGCCGCTAAACTCGCGATAGAGAGAAGCGGTTTGAAATTGGAAGAGATAGACATGGTGATTTGCGCCACTATTTCTCCCGATTACTTTAACATGCCATCAACGGCAACAATAATTTCAACGAAACTTGGACTTGGAAATATAACGGCGTTTGACATATCCGCGGCTTGTACGGGATTCGTTTACATTATTTCAATCGCCAAAGCCTTTATAGAATCGGGAATGAAAAAAAACGTGCTTATTATAGGCGCTGAAAAATTATCCGCTATTACCGATTATACGGATAGAGGCACTTGTATTTTGTTCGGTGACGGAGCTGGAGCCGCCATAATATCCGCGACTGACAATAAAGATGAAGCGATTATAGACGTGCATACCGGTTCTGATGGAAAATACGCGGATTTACTTATGACTCCAAACGGAGGGACAGGTTCTCCTCATGATTCCATAGGTCAAGAAGCTGGAGCTTGTTTTATGCAAATGAAAGGCAATGAAACTTTTAAAGTTGCCGTTCGCACTTTAACGAAAGACGTTAAAGAAATTTTAGCCGAGAACAACATAAGCAGTGATGAGGTAAAACACTTCGTACCGCATCAAGCTAATTATCGTATCATTAAAGCCGTTGGCGACGCTCTCAAGATGAGAGACGACCAAGTGGTCTTAACCGTTGAGAAATTTGGAAACACGTCAGGCGCGTCAATTCCCATGGCTATAAATGACATTTATGAAAGTGGAAAATTGAAAGCTGGCGAGTTAATGCTGCTAGACGCTTTTGGCGGTGGCTTAACATGGGGTTCTGCGCTCATTCCTTTTTCACCCGTAAAATAACGTATTCACTCAATTTTATAAAATTGAGTGAATATATTTATGGATAAACTATCTTTTCTGCAAAGCGTTAAAAATATTTTTATGAAAATCCTCTTTGTTGGGAAGCTCTAAATTCGATTCTCTTAATTTTTCTCCCCACATTGGATTAGGAAAATAACTATCTTCTTTAAATCTAGCCATGACATGTATATGAACGCGAGGAAGCATGTTCGCGAATGACGCCATGTTGATTTTTTCAGGTTTGTAATAACTTCTCATCTCATGCTCAACAACGTCATAAACTTCCCATAGTCTGACCCTTAGCTTTTTTGGTAGATCGCCAAGTTCTTTGTATGGTTGTTTTGTAAATATTTTCAACCAAGGAATTTCACTTTTTTCTTCCTCTATGGAGATTTCTGAATCTTCATAGACAATTAAATTATGCATAATAGCCTCTTTTTGAAAATTATAACAAGTTTATGAATTTTTTTTATGAATGTAAGGGAAAAATATAATTATTTGCAAATTTTTGGTGAATAAATTCTATTTATTCACCATGTTTTAAGATAGACTAGTCTTTGTTGCCTCTGTATCCACCGCTACTTCTGCCACCGCTTCTATTTCTATCTCCACCAGTGTTGCCGCCAGAAGAGTTTCTGTCTCCGCCTGAACGATTGCGATCACGACTTCCGCCGCCAGCGCTTCCTCCAGCCGAATTGCTTTTGTTTCCACGGTAACCGCCACCGCCACCTTTGCTGAAGCCACCTCGACCACGATTTCCACCGCCGCGTTGAGCCGCTCTAGCTAAAATGTCATCAATTCTATCAGCCGCAATACCGATATTGTTTGGACCTTTTATGTCTTGTTTGTCTAAAATCATAGAGATTAGTTTAAACATAATGGTTTCTTCGTCAATGTCTTGTTTTAATCTATCTAAAACTTTGTGCGCTTCATCATAAATATGTTGATCTTCTATGGTTTTAACCATGGTTTCCACGGTAGAAACGCGTAAATCGTTTTTACTTGGAACAAAAGCATGGTTCATTGTGCTTCCAACTTTTTGCTTTATTCGTTGCAACTCTTTGAACTCTAATGGAGTTAAAAGAGTTATAGCTTTACCTTTAGTTCCCGCGCGCCCAGTTCTTCCGATACGGTGAACGTAAGATTCTGGATCAAAAGGAATATGGTAGTTAAATACATGAGAAATATTGTCAACATGAATGCCACGAGCGGCAACGTCCGTTGCAACTAAAACTTTTACGGAGTTTGACTTGAAACCTTTAATTACTGTTTCACGTTGGCGTTGCTCCATATCTCCATGAAGACCATTCGCTAAATAACCAGCGTTTGAAAGAACGTTGCTTAGTCTATCAACTTCGCTTTTAGTTCTGCAAAACACTATTGATTTTTTAGTGATTTCTGAATCCATAAGACGGATAATCGCGTCATCTCGCTCATGTTCGTCAATTACGTAATAAAGTTGTTCGATGTCAGAGTTTGTCGTCTCGCCTTTAGTGATTGAAACAAACGCCGGATTATTCAAAATTCTACTTGCGAGAGTTTTGATTGGTTGTGGCATAGTCGCTGAGAAAAGTAGCGTTTGACGGTTTGTTGGAAGATAAGAAAATATTTCATTAATATCATCCAAAAATCCCATGTCAAGCATCTCATCCGCTTCATCCAAAACAACTATGCTTGGCGCGAAATCTTTAATCATATTGCGTTTAAGAATGTCCAAAAGACGACCAGGCGTCGCAACTACGACGCTAGCTCCACGATTGATCAAATCTAGTTGACGAGTGTACGAGCTACCGCCATAAACCGTTACCGTTTTAGCGTTGATGTTTCTACCGTATTTGAAAATTTCATCGCTTACTTGCGTCGCAAGTTCACGAGTTGGCGTTATTACTAACATCTCAACCGTGCCATCCATCTTCATGTTGTTGAGAGCTGGGAGACTAAACGCCGCAGTTTTTCCTGTTCCGGTGTGCGCCTGACCAACCATGTCGCGACCTTGTAAAACTATTGGAATCGCTTCAGCTTGAATAGGGGAGGGAACTGTAAAACCAGCGTACTTAATACTTTGTAGTATTTCTTGTTTTAAACCTAAGTCATCAAACATGATAGTAGGTTTTTCTACTTTTATTTCTTCTTTTTGTGCATTTTCTTGCATCATAATCCTTTTATCCAAATAATTTATTATTTGGGCAATCACAAGGAGATGATACGAGAACGCCTTTAAAGAGGTACAAATAATACCTTCTCCCTGAAATCTAAGTGGAATTATAGCTGAAAATACCTAAGTTTACATTAAAGTTATATATATTATTAATTACTTAAGTTTATAATGCTACAAAAAGAACTAAAAGTTTTTTATTTTGTCATATATAATAGGATGATTGCACAAATATTGTATAATCCATCCAACAGACATGAGGGATTATTTATGGCATTTGATTTATATTTCATTTCAACTATAGTGAGTTTATTGCTTTTTTTAGCGACGCTTTTTTTGTTTTTAAGACAAAAAGAGATTAGTGAAAATCGTTTAATCGTTTTAGCGGATTTAAACGAGAAAAGCATGACGTTGGAAGAAGAGAAAAGAGAGTACGAAGAAGCTAAAAACAATCTAGAGATAAAATACGCCATTTTAAACACTCGTTATGAAGAGGAGAGAAAATCGGCTAGTGAGAAACTAGCCGTTTTAAAAGACGCCAAAGACGAGCTTTCAAACGAGTTTAGACTTTTGGCGAATAAAATATTTGAGGACAAGTCAAAACAGTTTAGCTCTTCAAACAAAGAACAGCTTGAGCTTCTTCTTAAACCATTTCGTGAACAGATAACAAATTTTTCACAAGAGGCGAAAGAACAATTTAACACGGAGTTAATAGATAGACATTTGCTAAAAGACGAGTTGCTTCGCTTAAGAGACATGAACTCTCAACTCTCTCAGGACGCGGTCAACTTAACAAAAGCGCTTAAAGGGGAGAACAAGACTCAGGGGAATTGGGGCGAGTTGGTTTTAGAAAACATTTTGGAGCAGTCAGGTCTAAGATCTGGCGTGGAATATGAGCTTCAAGCCACATTGAAATCACAAGATGGCAAGAGTTACAGACCAGACGTAATCATTCATATGCCTCAACATCGTGATATTATAGTGGATTCAAAAGTTTCTCTTGTGGCTTACGAAAGGTTTATTAGCGCAAACGAGCAAGTTTTAAAAGATATGGCGTTAAAAGAACATATTATGAGCATATCGTCTCATGTCAAAGAGTTAAGCGCTAAGAAATATGAAAAATTAGAGGGCGTCAACACTTTAGATTTCGTACTTTTGTTTATGCCAATCGAAGGGGCTTTTTTGTTAGCTTTGGAACAAGATGGCCAGTTTTTTAAGAACGCTTATGAGAGCAATATTTTAGTTGTTTCTCCATCAACTCTTTTGGTGACTCTTAGAACGATAGAACATATTTGGAGAACCCAGCGTCAAGAAGAGCATGCCAATAAGATAGCCGATGAAGCGGAAGCCATGTATGACAAATTAGTTTTGTTCGTCGATGAAATGACAAAGATTGGCGTATCTCTGCAAAAAGCGCAAGACTCTTACGACATCGCGATAAATCGATTGAAAACAGGAAAAGGCAACATTATAAAACGAGCCGAAAATATCGTTTCTCTTGGAATAAAGCCCAAAAAAGAGTTGTCGATTGTGAGTGAGGTAGAGTTGTGAGAGTAAACGAAAAGAAAATAATCCCATATTTAATAGTGATGGTTCCGCTTGTTTTTGCACTAGGCGCGGGGTACCTTATGAGTACTTTTTATCTGCAAAAAATCACAGCGCTTTTCAATGCCTCAAAAGAGAAATCCGTTAGTGAAACATTATCCGCAAAAAAAGAAAAAAGCGAACTTTACTCAAAAGGGATAATCTCGCTGTTTGACAATCAAGCCAATCTTATAGACGCAAATATAGAAAAAGAGCTGAAGTCAAGGATTGACGCAGCTTATGAAAACGCTAGATTCATATATGAAAAATACAAAGACGTAAAATCCGAATCAGACGTCAAAGAGAGAATAGTGGACGCTTTGAGTCATATGAAGCATGAAGAGCATGAAAACGTTATCTTTATAACGGACTATAAAGGCAACTCGATACTTTTAGGGAATCAGGATATGGACAAAGATAATTTAGTCTCTTACATAGACGCGGATTATCGCTCAATCGTGTTGGAAGAGATACAAAGGGTGAGACGACGCAAAGAAGGTTTTATAAAATCCACTCATGCTCTCAACCAAGAAAAAGAGATTATCTTAGTGAAAGATTTGGACGCTTACGGGTGGTTTATTGGCAGCGCCATCACAATAAAAGATGAAAGAACTCAACTTAAAGCTAGACTTGTAGATACTCTTAAAAGCGCGCCCGTTGACAATGATGATTTCACTCTTTTGTTTGATGAAAACCCTGAAGTTTATCCCTTGTTAAAATCAAACGCCAGCTTAGGAGACAATGAGTTGCGCATCATCAAAAACGCGCTCTCTCCTCAAAGCGTTTGGCATGAAAACATAATAAACGATTATTACTA
>ERZ890953.1286-NODE-1286-length-12865-cov-5.144496_pt1 | contig 12865 bp, 10 predicted proteins | sample MGYA00521264_ERZ890953 | MGnify/ENA primary metagenome ERZ890953 (study PRJEB32303, sample SAMEA104408629) | aquatic metagenome | biome: Brackish water; feature: Chemocline; material: water | place: Baltic Sea | collected 2014-10-26T21:54:00 | depth 200 m ... | reverse complement strand
GGTGTGGAAATGCAAAGGCTTTTGGGCGGCGCGTCCGCTGGTTTTGGCTGCTTGCCGGACGGCCGGGTCAATTGTGGACTGAGGCCAAGAAACTGCGATGGATGTTGCTGAAGGTGTGGAAATGCAAAGGCTTTTGGGCGGCGCGTCCGCTGGTTTTCGTCCGCGCAGAACAGGCAGAAAAGCAAAGGCTTTTGGGCGGCGCGTCTACGGGTTTTCGTCCGCGGGTTGGTTCAGCCGCTGTAGGCGTCCGCGGGTTGGTTCAGCCGCTGTAGGCGTCCGCGGGTTGGTTCAGCCGCTGCAGGTGGCCACGGCTGGTGGCCATGAGTGACCGGTCTAGAGGTAGTCGATGTAACCTTCGTTGCCGGGTGCGTAGAGAAGGCTGACGTTGGGGTCAGCGAGGGGAAGCTCTTGCTTGAGTAGCGCTACGAGTCGCGGATTGGAGATGAACTTGCGACCGAAGGCGATTAGGTCGCCGCTGTTTGCCTCAAGGTCGACGTTGGCCCGCTCTTTGTCATAGCCTCCGGAGAGAATGAAGGTTCCTGAGAATCTTGAGCGCAGGTCGTCACGCAGCCCTTGCGGCAAAGGAGGGGCCCCCATGGAGCTATGGTCGACAAGATGGATATAGGCCAAACCAAGGGCTGAGAGCTCAGCGAGTAAATACTGGTACAGTGCTGTCATCTCTTCGTCTGGTGCCATTCCACTGAGCGCGCCGTAGGGAGAGATGCGCATGCCCAGCCTGTTGGCACCGATTGCCTTGGAAGCGTTACGGGCGATGGTCAATGCAAACCTTGCTCTCCCTTCGATTGAGCCGCCCCACTGGTCGCTTCGCTGGTTGGATGCTGTATTCAAGAACTGGTCGATGAGGTAGCCGTTGGCACCATGCAACTCCACTCCGTCAAATCCGGCGACATCCACTGCCAGAGTACAAGCATTGACGAACTCGGCGATTGCTTTGTCAATGTCCCCGTCGTTCATCTCCGCCGGGACGGGATAGGGAAGCGACCCCTTGGAGTCGGTGTGCATTTCGCCTGGGGCAGCGATGGCCGATGGGCCGATGATCCTCGCACCGTCGGGCAGATTTTCGGGGCGGCCGATGCGACCCGTATGCATCAGCTGGACAAATATGTGCCCCCCTTCTCCATGCACGCTGTCGGTGACCGTTCTCCAAGCCTCAGCCTGCCTCACGTCAAATAGACCGGGGATGCGAGGATACCCAAGGCCATCAGGCGATGGGGACGTGCCTTCCGTTACTATCAGCCCTGCCGCAGACCTCTGGGCATAGTAGGTGGCGACGTTTCCGCCAGGAACATTGCCAACGCAGCGGCAGCGAGTCATGGGAGCCATGACCACGCGATTGTTCAGCTTCATTGTGCCGAGGAGGTATTCTGAAAAGAGCGCTTGTGCCATCGGGTATCTCCAAAGGGTCGGTTGTACAGCTGGAACCAAGTTGTGGACTACTCGTGGCAAGTCAAGAGGGGAAGGAGTGACAGACAAGGCCAGCGACGACAACTTCTCGACTACTTGGAAAGGGTGAAGCTGGAGAGGACGTTGCTGCCTCCGCCCATGGAGTTGCGGCAGATGTCGTTGGCCTGCCAGTTGAGGACCTGACCATTGGCGTAGCAATGCTCGTTCTGGTATGTCCCCGTGCCACTCCACATGTTGTCCTGGCCTGATTCGTTCATCTTCACGGTCCGAGCCCCGGCATAACCGATGTAGGTGCCTATTTGCTCCAGAATGTACTTATGGCCTGCCGCATACTGCTCCCCCTCATTGTGGAGCCCGAGCATGGTATTGGAGTTCTGGCTAAGGCTGTAGTTCTCCTGGTTGAAGAGGGGCTTCTGACAACTCACCGTGGAGGGATTCACTGAGAGCCCACCAAAGCACTTTATGTAAATGTTGTTGGCGAGGAGAATCTTGTTGTTGGCGAGGTCGAAAAAGCAGTTCTCGCCTACGCCAACCTGACAATCCAGGATCGGGTCGCAGGTCTCCACTCCATTGCACGCAAGCTGGTCGTCGCAAAGGCTGTTATCAGGTGTATGGACAGCCTGGTCGTTCGCTTCGTCGCAGGAGTCGACGGTGCATCCCACGTTGTCGTCGGTTTCAGGAGGAGTGCCTGCCAGACACCCATCGACGGGATGGCAACTCTCCGTCCCGTCGCAGAAAAGGTCATTGTCGCAGAGACCGTTGTCCGGAGTGTGCACCACCACGTCACTCTCTTCGTCACATGAGTCCACCGTGCACTCAACACCGTCATCCGTTACTGGGGCCAATCCTGCCACGCAGCCACTATTCGGGTCGCAACTTTCCTCGCCATTGCAGAATGCCTCGTCGTCACAATCAACAGGCAGTCCGGGTTGGCAGCTCCCTTGGGCACAGGCCTCACCGGCAGTGCACGGGTTATCGTCATTGCACGGGGCGTTGTTGTAGACAAAGGAGCATCCGGCGACGGGGCTGCACGAATCGTCAGTACAGTGATTGCCGTCATCACAGTTAAGCGTCCCGGCGTGGCTGCACTCTCCAAGGTGGCAGTGGTCGCCGGTAGTGCAGACATCCTCATCATCGCACGGGTTATTGTTGAGTTGATGGACGCAGCCCGATTCCGGGTCGCAGAAGTCGGTAGTGCACAAGTTGTCGTCGTCACAGCCAAGGAGCGACTCAAATTGGCAGATGCCGCCCTGGCAATGGTCCCCAACGGTGCACTCGTTGCCCAGATCACAGGGGGCTACGTTGGGCGTATGAACACAGCCGACATCAGCGCTACAGAGGTCATCGGTGCAGGGGTTGCCATCATCGCATTGGAGGAGTGGTCCGGCCTCGCACTGGCCTCCGGCGCACTTGTCACCACTGGTACAGACACTGTCGTCTGAGCACGGCAAGGTGTTGTTTACATGGGAGCAGCCCGCACCCGGGAGGCACGAGTCGGTAGTGCAGACGTTGCCATCGTCGCAGCCCAGTACCCCGGCGAAGACGCACGCTCCTCCGGCGCAATGCACGCCCAGCAGACAGGCATCGCCCAGGTCGCAGGGAGCATTGTTGGGAGCGTGGATACACCCCTGCACGGTGTCACAGCCATCGTCAGTGCAGACGTTGTTGTCATCACAGTTCAAAGCCAATCCGGCCACGCATTCGCTACCACCACAAAGGTCGCCGGCAGTGCAGGCATCGTTGTCGGAGCACGGAGCCAGGTTCGCAGCATGCAGGCAGCCTGCAGCACCGTCGCAAAAATCATCGGTGCACGGGTTACCGTCATTGCAGTTGGTCGCTACACCGGCGCCGCACTTGCCTTGGGCGCAACTCTCCCCAACGGTGCACTTGTCGCCATCGTTGCATGCAAATCCTTCGTTGGCGGGGGTCATGGAACAGATGCCTGTCCCCGGCTCACAGTGTGCGGCCAGGCAGATGGCATCTACCCCGGTTGGCTCCGGGCAAAGGACAATCGTGGCCGCCTTCACAACACAGAGATGCGGCAATTTGGAGGTATCGCAGACAAGGGTCCCGTTACAAGTATCGCCATCGTCGAGTCCCTGGCAATCGGCATCGACGAGGCACTCGCAGTCCACAGCATAGCCGTTGCACTGCCCAGATTCGCAGGTGTCCTTCACGGTGCAAGGGTCACCATCATCACAAGACGCCGTGTTGTTCTCCGCAGCGCAGCCACCAAACCCGTCACAGAGGTCATCAGTGCAGGGATTGTCGTCATCGCACAGAACCGGCAAACCGGTGCAGTTACCCGACTCACAGTGGTCACCCACGGTACAGGCATCACCATCGGCACACTCTCCGCCATCAAGGTCGACATGTTCGCAGCCGCTTTCCCCACCACATGTATCTAGCGTGCAGGGATTCCCGTCATCGCAAAGCTCGTGGTACTTCCCACCGACCAGGTCAGGCTCGTCAGTCTCTCCGTCGCAATCGTTATCAGCAGCATCACACGACTCGGCAACGGCCACCATGGCATCACACGGAGCGAGTCCTTCCAAGGTGCAAACTCTCTTCCCCGCGCACACACCAAATTCGTTTGCCATTTCACATGGTGTCCAGAGCGCCAGTTCCACGGACTTGTCGGTACAGGGGCACTCCCCCGCATCCGCAACACACTGCAGCGTGCTAATTCCATCGACGGTGGTGGTGGTTTGACACGAGAAACCCCAGGGGCAGTCATCGTCGCTGACGCAGGCGCTGCCGCAGAAGCTACCGGCGTTGTCGTAGTCAACACAAACGTCCTCGTTGCCGGCAACGCCTTTGCAGTTGTCGCCGGAGGCACAGGGTCGGCAGAGATTGGCGACGTTAGATACGCAGACGTAGACGAGGTCAGGATCGGTGCCCGCCACGGCCTTGCAGCTCCATCCTGCGGGGCATTCTTCCGTGCACTGCATGGTGCAAACCCCGGCCCCCATATGCTCGACGCACCAGCCTGACAGGCACTGACTGTTGGCGGTGCACTTATCCATGAAACAGCCCTCGCCCGGCTCACAGCCCAGCCCCCCGGCATCATCGTTGGTTTCGGCGAAGGTAAGCTCCGAATCAAGGGGACTCACTTCTCCCGTGGCATCCTCAATGGGAGAGGTGTCTACGAGCAAGTCCGTTGAGACACTGACGTCAACTATCGGCAGATCCGGTGCATCGGCTACCACCGGACCGCCGGTGCCGCTGCAGGCATGAAGGAGGCTGATGGCGACAACGTTGCAGACAGTTCGTACTCCAAGCATGAGCTTCTCCTACGATGTTGTCCGTGGCCACCAATCTCCGACAGCCAACTCCTTGACCGTCTCAACAGCCAATATCACCGAATCTGCCACGGTCAATCTCGCTTCTTCGGGGGGGGCGAAGGGGCCATCATCACCGATGATACCCAGAATCGACCCGGCCAGCACCTGTTGCAGTCCCTTACCCTGCGCGACGGCCAGGTCATGGGAGAAGAGGGCAGCCAGAACAAAGAGGTGAGACGACTCCATTTCCGAGGCCACGACGCCAGCGCGCTTGAGGATCGTCATGTATCGGCGACTCTCCTCAGCCATGGGCCCGGCCCCAAATTCCCGTGCGAAGAGAGAGTCCTTGGAATGGACCAGACCGCAGGTCGTGCGGTCTGCAAACCCGATGCGCCGGGCCGCCCCCCGCGCCGCCTGGACCAACTCCGGTGACGCAATTGCAGGGTATTCCGGCGGCACGTAGTTACGGGAGGTACCCTCGTCGCGCACCGCGCCGGTGCCGATGACGAGGTCCCCCACTTTGACTCGAGGGGCTTGCAGGGAGCCTGCGGTGCCCACCCGCAAGAAGACCCGGGCACCGAGGTGGAAAAGCTCCTGGACGATAATATCAAGGCTAGGAGTCCCCATACCGGAGCAGACCGCGGCAACCTCAATAGTGCGTCCTTCGTGCTGCAACGTACCAAGGTAGACGTTGTGGCTGCGCGGACTGGGGCGCTCTTCAAGGCCATCGAAGCGCTGCGCTATCTCCCGGGCTCGTCCGTCGGAGCCAGGCAGAAAGACGATGCGCCCGCGCCCGTCATTGCCGACCAGATCGGCGGTTGTCGCCGTAATATGGTGAGGTACAAACGGTTCATCATGCATGGTTTCCCTCGGCCCTGTCGATCACCACGTTGAGCAGCTGGAGGCGTTCGTCACAGACGCTTTCCAGCGCCTCAGGCGTCCTCGCCCATTTCTTGAAACTATCGGTCCAACGCTTCTCGTAGCAAGTGTGGAGGTACTCCAGGAACTCTTCGTCAAGTCCGTGCCAGCGACTCCTAGCGGCCACTTCGAAAGCTGCTCGGCTGGTGTACTCATTTTCTGGCCAGCGTTCTTTGAGCGCCTCGCGAAGAGTGTAGCCGCGCCGGGATAGCACCCGAACCTGCTCCCAATACTGCACAACATCATTGAAGTACTCCCCAACGTCGAAGGCTCTGGAGCCGGCATCGTAGATGGTACACCGCTCGAGGGGGGCGAAGATATTGTCATATTGCGAAGCTTCAAACTCAGGTGCCAGCAAACTGTCAATCTTGATCAAATCAGTTCCCTGGATGGCAATCATGAGGCGGGTTGCAGAATCTACTAACCTGAACTTTCCCTCTAGATAGACTGCGTGTGTCTCCTGGTAGTCATCTGGAAAGTGCTTCTTGAAGCGGCCATGAAATTCCTGAAGGATCTTCTCCAGTTTGTGACACCCGATAGTGAAGAAGACAATGCCACGAATGGGGGTCTGGCGTTCGACGAGGTACTGCTCTATGACCCTGAGGCCGTTTTCCACCGTCACGCCTGTGGCAACCACGTCCCCAACCAGGAGAATGGCCCCTCGTGGGATCTTCATCTTGCGGTACATGTCCTCCTTGACCGTCCAGCGTCCATCCTTGCGCTTGCGCTGGGAGGACATGAAGCAGGTGGCATGGTACTCGCTTCCCAAGGAGTCGTAGAGTGCTCCTCGGAGGTCGAAATTGAGCCCACCGCGCAGGAAGTTCATGATACACAAGCGGGCTGATGGCACGGATTCTAGGAATGGCCTGAAGGGCGCAGAAGATATCGCCGAGACCATTGCCCTGCGCATTTTCGTCGTATAGTCGATGCCAGCTACCACGGGGTCGTTACAAATAGCGACGGTCTCCGGAGTGCTGGCGATCCAACGCTCCACATCCCCCTGCCAGGACCCGCTCAGGTGATACCAGCTTGCTTCCTTGCTTCTCGTTACTGTTTCAAGGTGCTGCATGTTCCTCCTCCATTCTGCCGGGGATAGCGTAAACGCCGAGCACGATAGTCTGCCCGACTATACGAGTTTCATCAAAGAAATCCGCCGTGTACGGCAAATTATCTATGGTCATTTCGCACACCGGCTCCCACCCCTCCATGGCCAGCGCCTGCTGACACGACGGCGTGAGGGAGCCATTTCCCGTGCGATAACAGCTAAGAGACCGGAGCCAGTAAACCGGTTGTCCTCCCTTCAGGACGTCTGGCAGGGCAGAAAACGGAACGACTTGTGCCTGCCTTCCTGCCTGTCCCAACGCCTCGGTGAGATAAGCTGACCGATAAAGATGGAAGAGGTCGACACGCGTGCTGCCAATATCTCCGAGCATCACAACGTCGAGGACATCGTCAGGAGCGACGAGAATGCTTCTTTCGGGCAAAGAGCCGATACAGGAGCGGAGGGCGGTGAACTCTGCCTGCTCATCAAAGCCATGGAGATGGACGGTCCGCATAGGCACCACTAGAGTGCCAGCAGTGAGGACCGCAAGAGCAACAACCTTCCGCCAACGGATCCTGCCATTGTGCACTGCCAGGCGGCTGACCCCAAGGGCCGCCACCAGTACCAGAGGGGCCACTGCTGGCAACTGCGTACGAGCCCCTTCATAAGGCAATTCCCCAGTCATCTTGATACTTGAGGCCGCGATTATGCCGCCAGCCCAGAGCACTAGCCAGGCCACTGTCCGGGCACCTGCCGACCCGCCAAAAGAGAAGAAACCCACCAGGGCCAGCGCCATCAGCGCCGGGGGCATCAGCTTTGGCGAAACAAGCCAGCAGGCAACGGTACGCCACGTTTGCGCCTCACAGGCAATACCCCAACAATGGGATGCAGGACCCCAAACAGCCCATCCGTAGAGCGACGCTAGGGCCGTCACGAGGAGAGCAAACAGCACGGCAGGGAGCCACCAGGGGGTGGCCCGCACCCGGACCACCCGATGACCGGCAAGCAGGATGCCCGCAGCAAGAAACCCGGCAGCGAGAAGCGTCTTCCAAGCGTAGTGGAAACCAGTTTCTGCTGCCAACGAGCGGTCATCACCGGCAAACTCTCCAACCAAATTGCCAATGTGCGGAAGCAGAAAAAACAGCGCTCCCCCAACCCACGGGAGGGTACGCTGCGCCCCCTCCTTCCACTGCCTCCGCACCAAGGTTAGCGGCAAGGCCCCCAATACCAGCAGAAAGGAAATGGCCTCGACTCGCGCCTGACAAACGAGGAGCGCCGCCACGGCCAGCCCCACCTGACTCCAGCGACCCCCCTCTCCCCGCGCCGCGCACAGCCCAAAGAGAACCGCCCATATCGAGAGCGAAAGATAGCCGATGCTAAGCACATCACCCCTGGCAAAGAGCAACACCAGAGGGGTCGTCGCCACCATCAGGCCGCCGGCCCAGGCCGCCACTCTGGAGCGCCACAGTTGTCCGGCCAACAACGCCATCCCTGCTGCCGCCATGACGAAAAGCATGAGATTGGCTGCCCCGAAAGCCTCAGGTAGACGCCCCATGAGCAGCACAAAGAACGCCGCCAGGACAGGCACAGTCAGTGGATAGTCAGTGGGGAACGGCCAGTGCCACTCGAAAGCGGCCAGATGGTAGGCGGAGGTGATATGGCTGAGCCCGGTGTAGGTGCAGACCATGGGCGGCCCCGGCGAAACCACCAACCCGAGAACCAGCGCCAGGCCTCCAGCTGATAGCGCGGCCCAGAGGGCCTGCCGCCGCCAGGGCTCTTCACCTTTGTGGAAACACAGCGCGAGCACGCCGGCTGCCACGACGAAGCTCGCCCACGCCACCAGCAGAAGTAGAATGATGAGGGGATAGCCACCGCTTGACAGGGCATGCTGGGCAAGAACCATGACCGGAATCCTATGGTATCAACAGCTGCGCCTACCATACCTCACAGCGCGCGCATGCGTCAATGTGGGTGCTCGCCAGGCTCGGGCGACGGGTCCACCTTCGGCTTCCAGTACCGGGCCATACCCTCGGCGGCTACTCGCCTTTGAAATCTACTGCCGGTGGTTCCGCTAGCTTCTCCTTCATATCTTCAGGCAGTTCAAAGTACTCTGCCTCCTGCACTCCGGTGAAGGCGGCAAAGAAGCGGCCGAAGAAGGATCGGACAAAGGTGTTCAGTTCCTTGACCGCCTCGTTGTAGCGGGTCCTGGAGACGGCGATTCGATTCTCAGTTCCCTCAAGAGAATCCTGTAACTTCAGGAAGTTCTGACTCGCCTTCAGGTCAGGGTAGGTCTCTTTCAGCATCAGCAGTCGGGAGAGGGCCCGCTCGATGCCGGCTGACGCTTCGGCCTTCTCACCCACTCCCTTGGCCTGGAAGTATGACTTGCGCGCATTGGCAATATCAGTGAACACCTTATCTTCGTGCGCGGCGTAGCCCTTGACTGTCTCAACCAGATTGGGGATGAGATCGTAGCGCCGCTTGAGTTGATTCTCAACCTCGGACCACTTCTCCTTGACGCCTTCTTCCAAACCCACAGATTTGTTGTAAAGATTGACAAACGTGGCGCCCACGCCGATGGCTAAGAGAAGCACCACGCCAACAAAGGCAATGCAACCGATCTTCCAGCCTTTGCCACTGCTTTGCTGTCCATATTCATTCATATCTGCACCTCAGTCGTTGTTGTTGAAGACTACCACGAACCACCGGCACCGCCACCACCAAAGCTGCCACCGCCACCGCCAAAGCCGCCGCCAAAACCGCCGGAACTCCGGCCGTTACTGCGACTACCCATGCCGGTCATCATCATCGCTCCCCAGAAACCGTATCTTCGCCGTCCTCGCATGCCACCACCAATCATAGTCAGGAGAATGAAGGCCAGCACCAGCCAATTGGCCCAGTGCTGCCGACGCTTCTTGCGGGGCGATTTCTGGGCCCCATCGGCAGCAAGGGACACTGCTCCCTTGACGCCCAATAGCTGTGCGAAGTCCTTGCTCAGCTCACCCGGCTGCTGCTCGGACTCAGAGGCAATGCGGACGCCCAGTTCGTAAAGGTACTGGCGCAAACCGCCGCCATAGTCACCGGCCTTGAATGCAGGTACCAGGATCTCCCGGCGCAAACTACCCACCAGGGAGTCGGGCAGAACGCCCTCCACTCCGCGTCCGGTTGCGGTGAAGTCCTTGCGGTCCGCCGGGGCCACCAGAACCAGAATGCCATTATCCTTCTCCTTGTTCCCAACTCCCCACCGCTCAGCAGTTTCAGTGGCAAGCATGGACGGCTCCTGGCCCGCCAGCGTGGAGACTGTGAAGACCGCGATTTGGGCACCAGTGCGCTGTTCAAGAACACGCACGAAGTTGTTCATCAGTTCTTCGTCGGCAGCGGCAATCACCTCTGCCTGATCGAGGACCGGAGCAGTCCACTGAGGTAGCTCTCGTGGCTTCTCATTGCAGGCAAGGAGTGGCACCAGGACGAGAGAGGCGGCCAAAGCAAAGGGGACTCTCATCTGGCCACCGAGTCGAAAGTATCCACCCACGATACCAGCGCAGTGAGGGTGCGCTCCAGCTCATAGAGTGCAGCTGGCTCAACCCGCGGCCGCTTCTGGCCACGCAGCTGATGGAGCATTGCGAAGGCACTGCAGTCTACGTTGCTGCCGGTGCTGAGAGCAGTGAGCCGCTTTGCGTCGGGCCCCACTGTTCCTCCAGTCCCAAGGTACTCGAGGGACAACAGCAGCATATCCAGCTTGCCTGAGCCACCCAACAGCCAATTCCCGATGGCGCGCCCGTCATCGCCAAAACGGATGCCGGCCAGGCGAGTATGCAGAGCGAGGCCGCGCAACTCCCGTTCGCACTGCAGGCGGAGGTCGTCCATAGCGATATCGAGGATACTCAGGTCATACTCGCCGGCAACCACAACTCCGGTCTCCCGCACTATCAGGAACTCCACAGGGAAGACATCCAGCGAGCCGGCCAATGCCTGCGGCGTCAGCGTAATGGGCGGCTGCAACCCCTTGCGCGCCAACGGCTTCCAGGCCCCTCGAATGGCCCCCAGGGAGTCTGCATCTACGGCCGTCAGCAAAGCCACGGAATCGATAGCCGAACGACCCGGCACAAAATCCTCCCGGGTGGCCTCACCAGAGACAATCAGCGCCACCAACTGCTCCCCCAAAGAACCCTTCAGTGCCGCAGAAAAGATCTCCACCGTTGAGTGAGCCCCAGATGCGACCTTCCTTCCCTCGATTGCCATGCATTACCTCCTGTGCGCCATCCTCGCGCATGTGCCCGGAAATTGCCACAGGGGAGCCGCAAACCTTGCCGCCAACCGGGGCCGTGCTACAATAGTCGGGAGCGGTGGAGGGCAACTTGAGCAAGCGTATCAGAGTAGCGGTTCTAATGGGTGGAGTCAGTGGCGAGCATGAGGTTTCACTCAAGTCCGGAAGCGGCGTGCTGGCCAATCTCGATGCCGACAAGTACGTTGGTCAAGGCGTGACTATCGGCAAGGACGGCAGCTGGTCCCTTGACGGTGGCGAGCCTCTGGAGATGCTCAAGGGATTGCAGCAGCTGGTGTCTGAGACTGACGTGGTCTTCCTGGCCCTGCACGGGCCCAATGGCGAAGATGGTTCGATGCAGGGGCTGCTGCATCTATTGCGTCTCCCATACACTGGCTCCGATTACTACGCATCCAGTCTGGCCATGAACAAGCCACGCACCAAGGACGTATACGTCTGCGGCGGTCTGACCGTGGCCCCACATCGCATGGTCTATGCCGGGGATCAAAGCCAGCTGGAACCCTTGGCCGAAGAGCTGCTGGCGGCCCTCGGCAGTCCGGTCGTGGCCAAGACCACTAAGCTTGGCTCCAGCGTTGGCGTCGGCATCGCCAGGGACGCGCAGTCCCTGGCCAGACTCCTGGCAGATTACCTGCAATTTTCCGGGGAGGTAATGGTAGAGCAGTTTATCAAGGCTACCGAGGTGACCGCACCGGTGATAGACAACCCCCGGACTGGTCGCTGTGAGGCCTTGCCCCTAGTAGAGATCCGGCCCACAGTTTCTGATTGGTTCGACTACCGGGCGAAGTACGAGGTGGGCGGCGCATTGGAGATCTGCCCGGCCCCGATATCGGCTGAGCTGACAACTGAGTGTCAGCGCATTGGGCTCCTCGCCCATCGGCTGCTGGGTTGCCGCGGGATGTCACGCACTGACATCCTCATCGATGGGGCTGGAGTCTGTCACGTGGTTGAGACAAACACGATCCCGGGATTCACCGCAACGTCGTTGCTGCCACAAGCGGCAGCCCAAGCGGGTTACTCCTACAGCGACCTCGTGGACATGCTCCTTCAGGAAGCTCTGGCAAGACACAGGTAACCTGGAAGAAACAGACTACCGAAGACGGGTGATATTGGCCGCTTGCAGACCCTTCGGGCCTTCCCGCGTCTCAAACTCAACTTCCTCGCCCTCAGTGAGCGTTTTGTAGCCATCGGTGAGGATTGCAGAATGGTGAGCGAAGACCTCCGCACCATCGTCGCTGGTGATAAATCCGTACCCCTTGCTATCGTTGAACCATTTCACTACACCTTTCATCACGTACTCTACCTCTACTGCCGGGCGAGTTTCCCCGCGCTGAACACCTCCCCACCGGGAACCACTTGCACCAGGCGTTGGTGGGAGCTGCGTCGTACCGGGGTATTATCCCCCCTAGGGCCCCACGGATCAACTGTTTATTTGACGAGGCCCCGGCCAGAGCGGCTCAGGACTCGAAACGGGAGAACTCAGCACAGGTACCGCCCATGAGCACTGCGATGGCCTGATGCACCGCGGCGAAGGGCTGTGCCCCCACCAGGCGTGCCACCTCCCGACTCTCCTCGTCGAAGAAGACCAGGGTGGGCGTTCCGACAACGCCCATCTGCCTGGCAATTTGCCGGTTCACAGGGTCGGAGATGTCTATCTTCTCGATGCGTAGGCCCTTGCTGGCACAGGTTGTATTGAGGCTCCGCAGCACCGGCACCATGGTCAGGCAAGCAGGACAATCGGGCCTGAAGAAGTCGAGCACAACGGGACCGCTGATGAGACTCTCCAGCGAAACCTCGAAACCAGCCCCATTGCGGGTCGCATCGTCCTCATCGAGGCCACAGGCGGACGTCTCAGCAGTACACTCCCCACTCGCAGCCACCAGTTGTTCAGTCGCACCGCTCACTTCCACCGCGGGT
>ERZ890953.1285-NODE-1285-length-12866-cov-4.864804_pt1 | contig 12866 bp, 13 predicted proteins | sample MGYA00521264_ERZ890953 | MGnify/ENA primary metagenome ERZ890953 (study PRJEB32303, sample SAMEA104408629) | aquatic metagenome | biome: Brackish water; feature: Chemocline; material: water | place: Baltic Sea | collected 2014-10-26T21:54:00 | depth 200 m ... | reverse complement strand
TTCGTCAAGCGAAAATCATTGAAGCGCTGACGCGGTTGAATCGCCCTGCGACCATGTCAAGGGCTTGGTAGAATCCCATTCTTTTTATTAAAAGGCGTGCTCACTTCACTTTCCCCCAATTTTAGAAATTGTGTCGGGGTGCGGGGACTCGAACCCCGGACCTCTGCGTCCCAAACGCAGCGCGCTGCCAACTGCGCTACACCCCGAGCAGTGCGAGTATACTTCCTGGAACCGGCTCTCGTCAAGGAGTTTTTATGTCAGTGACCCTGACCGATCTTCCGTTACTCTATCACACACACCATAGCCTCGAAGCTGAGGATATCCCCTTTTGGCTGGCGCAGAGCAGACAGTTCCCCGGCCCGATCCTGGAGCTGGGCTGCGGTACCGGGCGCGTATTATTACCACTGGCGGAAACTGGTGCGCGCATCGTTGGGGTGGATAAGGATGCCGCCATGCTGGCCTATTTGCGTGCAAATATACCCGCAGCCCGAACCGCGCAGATCAATCTCATCCGCGGCGATTTTCGTCACTTTTGTCTGACCAGCCGCTTTGCACTGATCTTGCTGCCCTGCAATACCTTCAGCACGCTCCCGATCGCCGATCGCCAGATTGCACTCAACCGTGTGCGCTTGCATGCTCAACCTGGAGCGTATTTCGTGGTCAGTATGCCCAATCCATACTTATTGGAAGAACTCCCCCCGATCGGTGAGCCCGAAGTCGAAATTACCTTTCCCCACCCCCTTAGCGGGAACACGGTTCAGGTGGTTAGCGAGTGGCAGCGTCGTGAAAATGGTGTCGAATTTCAGTGGCACTATGATCAAATTTTCCCCGATGGCCGCACCGAGCGCCAGAGCCTCACCGCGTATCATCTGCACCAGGAAATCGATCAAATATACGCTGCTTTCAAAAAATCCGGCCTGTTTATTGCGGCCAGCTATGGCGATTATAAATCAAGGCCATTTGACCCCGATGAGTCGACCGACCTGATTCTTGTCGCACACACAAAAGAATAGCAAGATTGGGTTCAGCAATCTCGCACCTCTAGCGCCCCAATTTGTGAAAAACAACCTGTATATAAAACGCTAACGGGTTATTTGCACGCTTCTAATATTCCACTTGCACGACTCTTATACTCTCCCGGTATGATGGTATGCGTAGAATAAATTACCAACCCAACTCATACAGGAGTGATACCATGATGACCCTTTATATGACCCCCCAACACCGTGCCCACATGCGCCACCAACTTTCACAGGGTGACCGCATTGCCCGCAATGTCGCCTTCAACAGCGATGTTCATGTCCCCGTGGATGTGCGTGACGAGCAAGATGCCTTTGTGGTAATCGCCACACTGCCTGGCTTGATAGCCGACGATCTGAGTATCGAAATTATTGAAAATACGCTCGATATTCACGGCGAGTTCAAAACCGCCGAAGAAGACGAAACCTATCTACGCCGCGAGCGCCCCGTCGGACACTTTCACCGTCGTTTGCGTTTTGCTTCCAATCTGGTAGCTGAGAAAGCCGAAGCCGCGCTCAAAGATGGTATTCTTACCCTGCGCATCCCCAAAGTGGAAGAGCAGCGCCCGAAGACCATCAAAGTCAATACCAAATAGTTGTCGCGTCGATCGCGGCATATCTTTTCCGAAAAGGCCAGGCCTAAGCGTCTGGCCTTTTTCGCGCAAATTCGGCTATACTTGAGATACTGTTGCGAAAGGAGATTTCCTATGACCGAATTACTCAACCTAAATACTGCAAATTCCGCTGAACTCACAACATTGCCAGGAGTTGGCCCGGCTATCGCCGCGCGCATCGTCGCCGCGCGCCCCTTTACCGATACATCTGAACTGCAAGCCATTGAAGGTATTGGTGCCGCGTTGTTTGCGCGGCTGACTTCGTTGGTGGATGTGGGTGGGGATGTCAGCGCCCCGGAGGCAGATTCCCTTGAAGAAGCACCAACCACCCTCGAGGAGCTTCCCGCTGCCCCCACACAAACGGACTCGCTCGAAGATGAGCCTGAAATCCCGCTGGATGGTTTTGCATCCGAAGAAGCTGCCCCCATTCCACCGGCTCCGGTTGGAAAAATCAAACCCGGTGTTACTCGCGGGCAAACGCTGATGATCTCGTTGATCAGTAGTTTCGTGGCTTTTATTTTGGCTGTAGCGTTGATGCTTGGCGTACTGGTGGGTCTTAATGGCGGTTTGCGCTTTGTAAGCCCAACTGAACTGGCACAGATCGAGCGTCAGGTTGATGGGATGCAGGCTCAATTGGATATTATGACCCAAGATATGGATGGCCTGCGCGCGCGGATCAATAATCTGGAAGATATCGGTCAGCAAGTTGCTCAATTGAGCGAGGATGTGGCCGTGGTGCGCGACCAAACCGAAATCTTGAGCGGCGATGTAGAAGCCTTGCAGGCGGATACGGCGCAATTCCAGAACTTTTTCGAAGGGTTGCGTGATTTAATGAATACCTTGTTTGGGGCCGACGCACCCTGATTTTTTCCACGAAAAGCGCAATTGCTGTACAATAGCGCAGTTTTACGAATTACTCGATTTTATTTGGAGACTTAACTATGACTGATCTGGGAAATGCGTTCCCCGTCCCCGAAAGCAAAGCTGAACCCGAAAAGGGTGCTGAATTGCCCAATTTGGAGAAGCTTGAGGCAACCGTAGCGGATGAAGCGCTGCCTGCAGCGGAAGCCGAGATCACCCCGAAACCCGAGAGCAAAGTTCGCCGCTTTTTCCGCACCTTACTGCGCTGGACGTTGGGAGTGCTGATTGTATTTGGCGCTGGCTTCATTGCAGCGATCTTTTTGCTCTACAACCCCGAAAAAGCTGGATTGGAAGCACAACAAATCGCTTCACAGGCTCAGCAAGCCGAGCTACAGACCCAATTGGACACGGCTAAGGGAGAGATCGCTGATCTCGAAGCTCAGGTTAGCGGATTGAATCCGCTGGCGACGGAAAATAATACCCTGCTAGCAAGTCAGGCGGAATATGAATTGCATATTTTGACCCTTGATTCCCGCCTGGATGTGACTGGTGCGCTGCTGGCCCTGGCGGAGAACGATACTGCCCGAGCACAAGTGATACTCGACCGTACGGGTGATAAACTGACCGCTATGAAAGAAATGCTACCTGCAACGCAAAGTGGCATGGTTGCAGGCATGGCGCAGCGCCTGGAGCTAATTATGTCGGAAATTGCAGATGATCCCTACGCGGCTCAATCCGATCTGGATGTGCTTTCGAATTCATTGCTCGAGTTAGAAAACGCGCTATTCGGCACGCCGTAGCGAAGAGAGAGCGGTAATAAAAAAACGGACGGCCATGGCCGTCCGTTTTTTGTTGGAATTCTTTTCGGAACTACGGTTCTGGGGGTGTCGGCTGATCAACCAGATCGCTACCTGTGTTGCGTTCGGCATATACGAACCAATCTTTCACCGATGCAAAACGATCGGGCGTATCGAAGAGTGGGCCAATGCGGATGCCCTGAATCTGCGCATCAACTGCGTAGGTGTACATGGGGTAATACAGCGGCAGCGCTGGCAACTCATTGGCAAAACGCACCTGGAAGTTGCGATACAGGCGTGTGCGCTCGGCGGGGTCAACCACAATCCGGGCTTGCTCCAAATATTCGCTAGCCTGACGGTCATCCCATCGAGAATAATTTTGCCCGCCAGTTGCCTGAGTTTGATGCCAGAAGGGATAGGGATCAGGGTCGGGAGAGCGGAAAAGATTGAGATCAACCAGAGCGGCTTCGTAATTGCGCGTGTCTAGATAATTGCTAATCAACTCATTATACGGGACTGCACGTAATTCTACGCCAATGCTCAGCGCTCGCCAGTTTTCCTGAACCAGAGCAGCCAGGGATGCGTATGGCTCTTCATCAGGGTAGAGCAATGTGAACGAGAAGGCTTCCCCGTCTTCATTGGTGCGTACTGCGCCACCCGAGGCCGGGATGGTATACCCGGCGGCCTTGATGGTTTTGATCGCTTCGTCGGGATTATATTCGATGCGAGCGATGCCATCATAATACGCCCAGGTATTGGGGAAGATCGGCCCATCGGCAATCGAGGCCTGACTGTTGAGCACCCGATCCACCATCCATTGACGGTTGAGGCCCATCAGCAACGCCTTGCGGATGTCGGCATTCTGGAAGAAAGGGCTGCCCTGATCGTCGAGATTGAGCAAAATTAGCGAGAGTTCCGGGAGTCTACCGGTATAAAAATCGAGATTCGGCTCGGCAAGGGCCGCGTTGAGAATTTCAGGGGTGATCTGACTAATACCACGGATTTCGCCTGCCTGGTATGCGGCCAGCGCCGATGTGGCATCGGGGTAATAGCGGAAGATGATCTGGTCAATAAAGGGGCGTCCATTGAAATAATCATCAAAAGCGGCCAGCGCTACCCCTTGGATTTGCCCATCTTCGACGATCAACTGTTCGAAACGGAACGGCCCGCTGCCGACTGGGGTCATGTTGAAGGGATCATCGATCAACCCCGCGGGAGTCTGATTCGACAGTTTGTGAGCGGGGAGAATCCCAAAGGTGAGATAATCCAGGAAGGGTGCGAAGGGTTCGGGTAAGCGAAACTGGATGGTGTGTTCATCAAGCGCGATCGCTTCGATTTCACTCCAAAATAGCCGCAAATCTTCCGGAATCGGCAACGCCGGGTCTTTGAATAGGCTAAGCGTATAGAGCACATCGTCGCTGGTAACCGGGGCGCCATCGTGCCAGACCGCATCCACGCGCAGCGAGAAGTTGTATACCGTGCCGTCGAGCGAGATACCCCACGACTCGGCCAATTCGGGCTGTGGCAGGCCGCGGTCGTCAAAATAAACCAGGCTGTTGAAAATCAGGCGGTTGATATCGCGGTCGGCGGCGTTATAGTAGGCTAAAACAGGGTTGAGTCGCGAGAATTGGCCGATCAGGCCTTCGGTGTAGCTGCCGCCGGTGACTGGTTCCGGAGCCAGCGGCTGTACCGTCACCGGTTGCTGGCCGATCAGCAATACCCCAATGGCGATCAGGGCTAAAAAGACAATCAGCAGTTGCCAGCGTAGTCGTTTCATAAATGAGGGGGGATAAAGACTTTTCTGAAAAGACCCCAGGGATTTTCAACGCTGCCAAAAAAATGGAATGCGTTGTGTTTTTTTGCCTCAAACGGGGCAAATTCCCTGGGGTCTGGCTTGCGAAATGTGCGTTTCAGAAAAGTTTTTAGGTTCTATTACGTGTTTAGCCAGTGATGAGAACGGTCAGGAGAGCCAACAAGAAGAACAGTACACTCAGACCGATTGTGACCCGGAAGAGTAACTTTTCCACACCACGGCGCGCCGTGAAGACTGCACCTGTATCGCCGCCTGTCAAGCCACCCAGGCCAGCACCTTTACTTTGCAAGATCACGCTGGCAATCAACGCAATTGACGTTATAATCAGAGTTATATCTAGATATGCTTCCACAACACAACCTCCAAAAGATGGGATGAAGGGGAATTTCCCTTCTGAGCAGGGGTGGATTATACCTTTCGTCTGTAGAAACGTCAAACAATATTGAGATTGCGCAATATGGATATTTACGAATACACCATCAATTTGCATATGCACACCTCCTACTCGGATGGATATGGCAGCCATGCCGAAATTGCTGCCGCCGCCCAGCGCGCTGGGCTGGATGCAGTGATTGTCACCGATCACAATGTGTGGGTCAATGGCCCTCAAGGCTATTATGGCGAGGGCGATCAACGCGTGCTTATGATGGTTGGCGAAGAAGTTCACGACCAGACCCGCAAACCGCAGAAGAATCACATGTTAATCTTCGGTGCCGATCGCGGCCTGGGGCCATTTGCGAAAACCCCCCAGCGTCTGATTGACGCCGCAAACGAAGCAGGTGCGCTCACATTTTTGGCCCATCCTTACGATCCGCCCGCCCCGGCCTTCGATCAGGATGATCTTTCTTGGGTTTCCTGGGACGTGCAAGGGTATACAGGTATTGAATTATGGAACGGACTTTCTGAATTCAAGTCGCTACTCAAAGGCAAACTACAGGCTATTTATTATGCCTATAATCCCGCGGCCATCGCCAGCGGGCCATTCCCTGGCGTGCTTGAAAAATGGGATGCGTTGCTCAATAGTGGGCAGCGCGTGGTGGCTGTGGGTGGTTCCGATGCGCACGCCCTCCATGTCCGTTTGGGGCCATTGCGTCGGGTTCTATTTCCCTATGAATTTCACTTCCGCGCCGTGAATACCCATATTTTCACGACAGACCCCTTTACCGGCGATGTTGCACACGACCGCAGGCTGGTATTGGATGCGTTAGGCAAAGGGCACGCCTTTGTGGGCTATGATCTCCCGGTTTCAACACGCGGATTCCGTTTTACAGCACAGGGATTAGCTAAAAATGCCCTGCCGGGTGATGAGATCACGGTATCGAACGGGATTACATTACAGATCAAACTTCCCCAACGGGCGGATATGGAACTGCGCAAAGATGGGGAGATTATTAAAACCTGGCAGAATAGCGATATTGCTACTCATATTACAACGCAACCAGGCGTTTATCGCGTTGAAGCTTTTGTGCAGTTTTTTGGCAAACGCCGCGGCTGGATTTATAGCAATCCCATATATGTGCGCTGATAAAAACTGTGGGTCTCTGGGAATCCCCGTGATAGTTGTCCAGATTTAGGGGTAATGGGCGTGTAGAGCACGCCCTATACCCCTAAATCTGGGATTTCTCACGGCAGTTCCTAAAGACCCAAAACTGTAGCAGGTAATCATAACAATGAGTGAAAAACCGCGCGCAATGCGCGTTGAGGGAATTATCCTCAAGCACCGCGATTGGGGAGAAGCCGACCGCATGTTGTCGATCTTTACCCGTGAGTTGGGGAAAGTGCAGGCCGTCGCTAAGGGAGCGCGCAAGCCGCGTTCCCGCAAGGCAGGGCATGTGGAGCCGTTCACCTGCACAAGCTTGGTACTGGCGCGCGGCCGCAGTTTCTACGTGCTCACACAGGCCGAGGCTATCCTGCCATATATAAATCTGCGCGAAGATCTGATTTTGCTGGGATATGCTTCTTACCTGATTGAATTGCTCGATCGTTTTACCCATGATGAAGAAGAAAGCCCGGTAATGTACCGGTTGCTCAAAAACGCGCTCACCCATTTGGAGCGCGGCGATACGCCTCAGACGGTGGTTCATTACTATGAGGTTCGCTTGCTTGATCAAATTGGATTTCGGCCACAATTGTTCAATTGTGTGAATTGCGAGCGGGATATTCAGCCACAAAACCAGTTTTTTTCTGCACCCCAGGGTGGTGTGCTGTGCCCCCGTTGTGGTGATTCTGCTCCCGATGCGCGACCTGTCTCCATGCAGGCACTGAAATATTTGCGTCACTTTCAACGCAGCAGCTATGAAGACGCTGGCCGCGTGCTGTTCGATCCTACGCCCGAGGCAGAAGTCGAGCGCCTGATGGGCTTTTACCTTACCTATCTACTGGAGCGCGGACTGAATACTCCCAGTTTTTTGCGCCGTGTACGAGGATAAAGTGACGGGCAGTTGCTTGCTACCAATATAGTCTGATAAGTACAATTTCGAGCTGCTTCGTGTATAATGAATTCATGATTAAGCAGTCCATCACAGCCATCATCGGGGAACTTTTAAATCAGCGAAATTGGCGATTATCGGTCGCCGAATCATGCACCGGGGGGCTTCTCGCCGATCAGATCACAGATACCCCGGGAGCATCGCAGTATTTTGTGGGTGGGATTGTCGCCTATGCCTATGAAGCTAAAGTGAAACTACTGGGCGTGGAGTGGGTTGTATTGGAGCAATATGGTGCGGTCAGCGCAGAAGTGGTCCTGCAAATGGCTCGTGGTGCCCGCCTGGCTCTCGATACCGATGTCGCTCTCTCGATTAGCGGCATCGCTGGCCCCGGAGGCGCAACCCCCGATAAGCCCGTCGGCCTCACCTGGGTCGGGTTGAGTACGGCGCAGAACACCCTGGCACGCCAATATATCTGGGAAGGCGATCGACGTGATAATAAAATACAATCTGCACAGGCCGCCCTGGAGTTTTTGGCCGAATTTTTGGAACACTAGGCATGGATCCGATTGAAGTCACCGCCCATTTTGACCCCAAGGGGAATATTCTCCCTCGTAGCTTTGTATGGCGGCGGCGCACCTACCGCGTCGATTCGATTGGTCGGCGGTGGAATGGTAGCGATGGGCACCACATCATGGTGATGACTCCGGGAAACCGCGCCCATCATTTATTGTTTAATCCCACAGATGGAATTTGGTATCTGGTGCGCGGGGGCGAGGCACCTACCATCCCTTTAGTGTAGTTCCTCTGGGGAAATAAGACGAAAGTCCTCTTGTCTCTAAATTATTTTCTTGTATGCTACTTGTACGATTTTGGGTGATAAAGATGACTCCACTGCAAAAAAGACATTTTCACCGCAGAGTGCGCAGAGAACGCCGAGATTTTTTGACGATTTCGCACTTTTAAAACTCTGCGCTCTCCACGTTCTCGGCGGTGAAGGGTTTTTGCAGTAGAGTCAAAGATAGTTTCCATATTTTTGAAGTAGTATCTGTCGGCAAACAGATAAACTTAACAACCTAATAACCTGATTGTAAATGCATACTGAGGAGGTGCATGATGAAATATATTTCAACAATCATATTGGTAGCTGTCCTTCTAACATTGCCCGGGACGGCTGTTTTGGCTTCGTCTGGCCCGACTGTAGAGGCAGGCCTGGCGGCTGAACCAGCTGGCACGGGAGTGTTCCCCACCTTTGTGATTACCGCTGTCGCGGCGAATAACTGGGTGGAAATTCGGACGGATAACCTTCCGGCGAACGAAAATTTCACCGTCACAATGGGCTATATGGGTTCGGGAGGTTTCGGAACGGTAGTAGCTACTACATTTTCCGGGACAGGAGGCAGTATCACTGCCAAATACACCATTCCCGCTTACTTGTATAACCAGGGACAAATTGCCGTTCGTTTGGTTGGGCAGGCATCAGGCTATTATGCTTATAATTGGTTTTATAACAATAATGCCAATGTGCCGGGCACGACTCCCCCGCTGGTTTCGTCTTACAGTGGCTATCCCACATTTGCGATTGCTGCTGTACAACAAGACCAGAATGTGACCATCGCCCCCAGTCACTTTCCCCCAAATGATACCTTTTGGGTGCGCCTGAACTGGATGCATACCCAGGGTATCGCCGGATCGATTGTGCAGACTGTACATACCGATGCCAACGGCAACCTGGATGATCTCACCTATTTCGTCCCAGATTTCCTGAAGGGATCGTATCAGATCGCCATTCGATTGGAGAGTGCGACTTCGGGTTATTTTGCCTATAACTGGTTCTATAACAACAATGCGCCCTAACGCGGCTCGATGGTGGCATATTTTCCCCAAAGGTTAACGCACCACCCCCAGAGCTACGTCTGAATATCCACAGAAAAAGCAGGCCGGACACTATCATCCGGCCTGCTTTTATTATTTCCCTAATCGGGCGCGCTCTTCATCCACGATACTGGCATCGAGTTTGATGAAAAGCGGTTCCGGTTGGTTCAATGGAGCGCCCGCCTGAAGCTGACTGCTCTCCCAGCGTCCGCTGGCTTTGTCGGGGATGTAGCGCAATACGGTATGTTCACCGAGATTGTCCTGGCGGGTTTCGATAATCTGCTCGCCGAAAAGCGGTGAGGTATACCCGAAGATGTTGTGCAGCTTCTCGCTGGTGAAGGGGAGGAAGGGAGAGAAAAGTACCTTGAGCGAGTCGATGGCACGCATGGCCGTATAGATGGTGGTTCCTGCGGCTTCTTTATCGCTTTTGATTTCGAACCAGGGCGCGGCGGTGTCCAGGTATTTATTGGTTTCAGAGGCCAGACGCATGGTCTCGGCCAGGGCCGCGCGCAGTTTGACGGTTTCGATGAGTTCACCTACAGTTTGGAAACCTTCTTCGATTGCGTTGAGAATTTCTCTATCGGCGGGGCGTAATTCCTGCGGCGTGGGTACCACTCCGTTCCAATGTTTGTAGCCAAACGAGAGAACGCGGTTGGCGAGATTGCCCCAGGTGGCGACTAACTCGTTATTGTTGCGCGCCAGAAATTCTTCCCAATCCCAATCGGTATCTTTGCTTTCGGGCATATTGACCGTGAGATAGTAACGCAGCGGATCGGGGTCGTAGCGCGTCAGGGCATCGCGGCCCCACACGGCCCAGTTGCGGCTTCCGCTGATTTTTTGCTTCTCCAGATTCATGAACTGGTTGGCAGGCACATCATAGGGCAGAGTCAGGCTTTTGCCATTTTCTCCGGCGAAAATCTCCACAAAGCGCTCACCGGCACCCATCAACTCGGCTGGCCACATGGCCGTATGGAAGAAGATATTATCTTTGCCGATGAAGTGAAAAGTTCTCGCTTCAGGATTGGTCCACCAGTTTTCCCAGGCTGTGGGGTTGTCCTCCACCTGTGCCCACTCGATGGCTGCCGATAGATAGCCGATCACAGCCTCAAACCACACGTACAGGCATTTGCCATTCCAACCATCTACGGGAACAGGGATGCCCCAATCGAGGTCCCGCGTGATCGGGCGAGGTTTCAACCCGTCGCTCTCGATTTTGCGCAGCGACTCGCCCAGAACGGTATCACGCATATAATGTTGGCGCTGGCGTAAAAAGTCGACCACATCCGGTTCCATCTTGGAAAGGTCAAGATAAAAATGCTCTGTATCGCGCAGTTCCAGAACGTCACCGGTTTTGGCGTGTGGATCAATTAGTTTTTCGGGTTCCAGTACATTACCGCAGGCATCACACTGATCGGAGCGCGCCCCTGCTGCGCCGCAGATATAGCAGGTGCCTTCTACATAGCGGTCGGGTAAAAATTTCCCCGATGTGGTGGCGCACCACTGCGGGCGGATTTCGGTGTAGAGAAAGCCGTTATCTTTCAGCGCTAGGAAAATGCTCTGGGAAACCTTGAAGTGGTTCTGCGTATGCGTGGTTGTGAAGAGATCGTATGAAATTCCCAGGCCCAAAAAGAGTTCTAAAAAGCCATCATGGAAGCGTTTGTAAACTTCCTCTACAGGTTTGCCCTCGGCATCGGCGCGCAGCGTCACCGGCGTGCCGTGCGAATCGGTGCCGCTGACCATTAGAGCCTGATTGCCTCTGAGTCGGTGATAGCGGGCGGCAATATCTCCCGGCAGGTGTGACCCCGTGATATTGCCAACATGGATTTCAGCGTTGGCATACGGCCAGGCGATGGCGATTAATATATTCTGTGACATGAAGACCTCCTCATAGACCTTTAGGGCCTGGCAGCCTCTAAAGGTCTGCGTGTGTGAAACAAGAAAAAAGGCTGCCGATGGTGGCAGCCCTTTGTGATTTTCTAAATGAGCAAGTTATTGTAAAATTTTTGCTCGAGTGGCTGCCAGATCAATGGCGCGGCGCATCATCATGCCCATCATCGACATGGCTGCCAGCCTATTCGAGTGAAGATTGTGTAGGTTCATTGTAAAAATGAGTTTAAACGGGCGGTCTGGATTTGTCAAGCAACTCTGTTTGCTATCGAGTTGCTCGCGAATAAAAGAAAAAACAAGACACGGATTTAACCAATAAACAGGGATATTCCTTTAGGACTTACGCAACTCGATAAAAAATATCCCGAAAATAGGGGTGGGGGGGGCTTTTCGCCCCCCCACCCCTATTTTCGGGCATTCTCTTGTACAAGTGCGTAAGTCCTATCCTTGTATATCGCTTGGTATCCATGAATTCCGTGTTCGTTCGTGTCTTGTTTTTTAACCCCAAATATTGGGGTGCAAGTCTATTAATTATTGCCATCCAGCAACGATTTCAGCACCGATAAACGCGGGTCAATCGGACGATCCTCGTGCCCACAGTCGCCTTCATTGCGATTCGCACCACATTCGGGACACAGACCCTTACAGTCGGCGCGGCACAGCGAACTGATCGGCATTTCCAGTAGCATATAATCCCGTAACAGCGGAGCGAAATCAATTTTTCCATCGTAGGGCACTATTAATTCGGTGTCGGCATCCGCTAGATTGGGCAGTGTGAACAACTCGGAAAATTTACACGCCAATGGCTGGGCCATCGCAGTCAGACATCGCCCGCAACTCACTTCGGTGGTTGCCTCGAAGTGCGATTGGGTCAATAAGCCATTTGTGGTGCGCGAGATACGGATTTCGCCAGTTAGATTCTGTAACACCAATTCATCATCTAGCCGCAGCTCCGGGTAGTCAAAGTCAAAAACGCGGCGATAACCGACTCCTTCATGGGCAATAAACCCTATTTCAAGCAGTAAAGCAAGATCAGGTCTCGACATTGGGATCACCTTGGGGGAAAGAATGAGAATTCTGGCATTATAGCACAGCGAGTTCTTCAAGCCAACTTGCGTTAGAATAGTCTAAAAACCAATGTTTACTGGAGATATACGATGCTCAAATTATTAATTGCCACCGGCAACCGCGGTAAATTGCACGAAATTCAGGATTTGCTCAAAGATACGCCGATCACATTGCTAACACCTGCCGATCTGAGTCTGGAAATCCATGTTGACGAGACTGGTGTTACCTATGCCGAAAATGCGGCGCTCAAAGCACATGCCTATGCTCAGGCATCGGGTTTACCCACACTGGCCGACGATTCGGGTTTGGAAGTGGATACTCTCAATGGGGCGCCGGGTCTCTACTCGGCGCGTTATCTCCCGCAGAATGGCGCTACAGATGCGGATCGTCGGGCATATTTAGTAGAGAATTTACGTGGATTCTCGCGCCCCTGGGGAGCGCGCTTCATCTGTGTGGTGGCGTTGGCTATGCTGGGGGGTGGCCCCGTTTTTTATGAGGGCATCTGC
>ERZ890953.1284-NODE-1284-length-12876-cov-4.390687_pt1 | contig 12876 bp, 11 predicted proteins | sample MGYA00521264_ERZ890953 | MGnify/ENA primary metagenome ERZ890953 (study PRJEB32303, sample SAMEA104408629) | aquatic metagenome | biome: Brackish water; feature: Chemocline; material: water | place: Baltic Sea | collected 2014-10-26T21:54:00 | depth 200 m ... | reverse complement strand
GCGCCGATCTTTTGAAGAATGTTGGTGACGTAGTTCTTGACCGTCCCCTCGGCGAGATAGAGTTGATCGGCGATCTCTTTGTTGGTGTGTCCCTGCGCCACAACTTTGAGTATCTCGATCTCACGCTCTGAAAGCGGATCCGGGAGTGATGCTGTGCTGGCTTTGGGCGCAGGTTTCAAACGTGCAAATTCCGAGACGACCTTGCGTGCCACGGAGGGCGCGATCAACGTCCCGCCGTTGGCGACGGTGCGGATGGCGGCAGCCAACTCTTTCCCCGAAACATCTTTCAGCAAATAGCCCGATGCGCCCGCGCGTAGCGCCTCGAAGATATATTCGTCATCGTCGAAGGTGGTCAGGATGAGAATATTGGCTTCGGGCCAATCCGCTTTGATGCGGCGGGTCGCTTCGACGCCGTTCAAGTTGGGCATACGCACGTCCATCAGGACGATGTCGGGGCCCATATCGCGGTAGGCGGTGATGGCTTGAAGACCATCTGCGGCTTCGCCAGCCACATCGAGGTCGGTTTCGAGTTCGATCAGGGTGCGTAGGCCGTCGCGCATCAGACGTTGATCGTCGACGAGCAGGACGCGGATCAGGGTAGGCATCATCATGGGGTTCCTCCGTAAAGAGTAAAAAGCTTTTTTTCACCACAGAGTTCACAAAGAGCACAGAGTTTTTTACGGTGGTTGAGTAGTCTGACTGCACTATCGTCAGGCGTATCGAAACCACATTGCTTAATTCTCTGAAATCCGCTTCGATTTCGATACGGATGGCGGAAAAGCTACCATCCTACTCAATCTCCGCTTTTGTCTTTTCTCCGTGTGCTCCGTGGTGAGTATTTAACGGTCAGTTGTTTTGGGCAGCGGCAAACAGATACAGATCTGCGCACCACCTTCGGGGTTGGCTTCGATGCGCATCCTGCCACCGAGTTGGGCAGCCCGCTCCTGGATGCCTCGCAAGCCGAAGCCAAGTTTGTCGGCGTTGCCGGGCAGTCCGATCCCGTTATCGCGTAGCGTCAGGTTGATCTCGCCGTCTTCAATCCCCAGCGTCATCCGCACTTTATCCGCTTTGGCATGGCGTTGGACATTGGTGAGGGCTTCCTGTGCAGCGCGGTAGATGGCGACGCGGTATTCGTCGGGGAAGTCGGGCAGTTTGTAGGCGAAGGCCATCTCGACCTGGATGTTGGTGGCGGCCTGGAAATTTTCACCCAGAGCTTTGAGGGCGCTCTTCAGCGAAAGGTCGGCCTGGAGCGGTTCGCGCAGAGTGGCGACGGCGCTGCGCAGTTCGCTCAGCCCCTCACGCATCTGCGCGTGGACGGTGCCGACCATCTCTTCGGCGCGTTCAGGGTTTTCTTTGACGAGGCGTTTTGCACCCTCAAGCTGGACGATGGCGACGGTGAGACGGTGACCGAGGGTGTCGTGCATTTCACGCGCAAGACGGTTGCGTTCTTCAGAAACCGCCAATTCTTCGGCTTGGGCGGCGTAGACTTGCAGTTTTTCGTGCGCTTCACGCAACTCTTGGAGCAGGATTTGGCTTTCTTTTTGAGCCGCTTCGGCGCGCGCAGTGGATGCAGCGAAAACGCCGAAAAAGAAAAAGCCGCCAATATAGATCGGCGCGCTATAGAGTGCTGCCTGACTGCCTTCGATCAAAAAGATGAAAAAGGTGGTGATGAGTGCAAAAAGTAAGATCCAGTAGTAGCCCCCGCGGTTGTACAGCAGGGTGGTTGCTTCGGCGCTGAGCACAAAGAAAAGGATAACGACATAGGGGTGGTGTGGGGGCAGCGCCAGCAGGCTGACGACGAGCACGGTTTGGATGGCGATGTAAATACTGGCGGGCAGGGGGCTGTCGACGAACGCAAATTGGCGTACGGCAACAAAAAAGACGATCATGAAGTACAAACCGAGCGCGATCCAGCGATATTCGTGCGTGGTGCTGAAATAATCGTACAGACTGGGAACGGCGACTGCGAGGGTGGTCAGCACGCCGCTCAGATTGGCGAAGGTAAGGGCTTTTAGGGGAGGGTAGCGTTCGATGAGTTCTTTCATGGGGCAATCTTACCTTATTAGACGTTAGATTTTAGACTTTAGTTTTTAGACTTCAGACCCTCGATTTCAAAAATCTCAGGTCTGAAGTCTCATGTCTAATATCTAAAATCTATTTTTCTCGGATGGCGATGTTACCAATGCCTTGGTCGACATTGATCTCGACGTAGTTATCGGCGCTAGCGAAGTTTGGCGAAGTGTAAGTGTTTTCGTTCTTATCAAAGCCAGAGGGGACGGAGAGACCAGCGATGCCGCGGTCGACGTTAATCTTGGCTGCCATGCCTTCGGGGATGTAGATGACGATCTCACCGACGCCGCCATCGACATTGAGATTGATCTGCCCTTCAGCAGGCAACTCAATGGTAGTTTGGCCGACGCCCCCATCCACCTGGGCATCGTACTCGCCAACAGGCAAGGATACAGTCGTTTGCCCGACACCAATATTCAGGTCGACTGCGCTGACTTGCAGCTCACTCAGGTCAAGGGAAGATTCGCCCACACCGAGGGAAATATTCAGATCGAGCGGGATATCAGGGCTGAGTGCCAGATCCCAGGAGAGACGTTGATTTTTCTGGTTGAAGTTGAACGATCCGCCCGGTTGCCATTCGCTGTGCAGGTAGTAGTCGATCATGTCGCCAGTCATCTTATAGCTTTCAAGAATGGTCTCGCGTTCGACAGAGTAGATCGTGCCTTCGATGAGATTGTCGCTACCCTTGAGGGCGTCCACGGTCAGTTCGCCGACGGATGAGTCGATACGCACTTTGGCGGTTTCGGCATCGTCGAGGGGCTGTTCAATATCCTGCCCAATGACCACTTCGCCTGTGGGGAGCTGGCTGTCTACGCCGCTGATGCCGCCTGAGAGATACAATCCGCCAGCTAGCAAGGCAAGGGAAAGCGCGACACCCAACATCGAGAGCAAGATATTTTTGCGTCCGAGGAAGATTTCAAGACCGATGGCAATGATGACAACCGGCCACAAGCGCCAGAGGGTCATCCACGAGTCCCAGCCGAGGTAGCCGAGATTGCTTGCCATGAAGATCGCACCGATGCTTATCGTCATAGTGGGACCGACAACGCTACGGTTTTGCACCATATCATTGATGCCGAACGGGATCAGTAGCAGTGGCCAGAATTTGAAGATACTATCCCAGAGATTGTTGCCAAGTAAGCCCAGGTTTTGGAAGAGGAAGGCCAAGCCTACGATGATGAGAATTGCGGGCCAAAGAATATTGGTTCGGCGAGAGTGATTGTTATTCATTAGAAACTCCTTCTTGCGAACGGCGGACGAGGATAACGCCGCCAGCGACGATTAAAAGTACGGGCCAAAGAATATCGAAGTCGAGCCAGCGCAGCCAGTAGATATTCAGGTTTTCGACGAAGAGCAAGCCGCCGAGAGCGATCAATGCGCCACCGATGATGACACCAGCTTTTGGATGTGGCTGGCGCATAGCTACGGAGAACTCTTGTCCCATGTTCTGGGCACGTTCACCGAAGTTCTCAGTGGTGTCCTGGATGCTTTGTTTCCAGGTCAGGTCTTTGTTCACGGATGATTCGCTTGGGGCGACAATCCACAGGGCAAGGTAGGCGAGCACGCCAATGCCGCTGCCGAAGAACAAGATGACGAAGAAGAGACGCACAAGGGTGGTGTCGACGCCGAGGTAATTTCCCAGCCCCCCACAGACCCCGCCAAGCATGCGGTCGCTTTCGCTACGATAAAGTACAGTATTCATTACATTCTCCTAAATGCAGGTTAGTTTTTGAAATTTTTGTAGATGACGTAGCCGCCAGCGCCGATCAGGGCAAGGGGCCAGATGATATTGAAGAAACCAGAGAGCCAGGGCAGGGTCAGGACCCCGATCAGGGTCAGGATGCCACCGGGGATATAAGCCCATTTCAGGCGATTTTCGTAGCCGGGCAAAATTGCCAGCAGGATGAAGGTCAATCCCAGCCCGACAAGGAAGAGGCCACCGGTATTAATATATATATCCAGCACAGAGACAATAGCCAGTGAACTCAGCACACCTGCAGGGATGACTGCCCACCAGAAGTGGCGATTGGTGAGGAAGATCAGCCAGAAGCTGAGTCCGATGCCGCCGAGGATAATCCCGCCACCGAGAGCATTTGCAAGTGCTGGGGCAAAGATGCCAATCGCAATGCTGAGCGTGATGGCAAGCAAGGTCGTGCCAGGGATGAGTGCCCACCAGTTATTGCGGTTGCTAGCGAAGACGTAGAGAAATGTGGTGCCTGCGCCGCCGAGGATGAGTACCCATAAGAGGTTGATGCCGCCGTGCAAGATGCCCAGGTTTTCGAGCAGGAATAAAGCTCCTGCTGCTACCAGAACGATCCCGAAGATGATGCGCATATCGAAACGTTTCATGTTATTTTCCTTTCTTGCCGCCTCCCCCCTCTGTCCTTCGGACATCTCTCCCCCACCGAAGGGGGGAGAGCCAGTCCCCTCTCCTTTTGGGAGAGGGCGGAGGGTGAGGACGGGTGAGTTTTAATTCTTATCGAATATTCAGTGAGCCTGCGCCAAGGTCAGCTTCAATGTCGACTTTGTTGGCGGCGGTTTCGTAGTCGTCCGATTTGTAGTAGTTGCCGACACGCGGGAAGCGGGTGCGGTCGATGTCGATCGAGGAGAGTCCACTGTCCACATGGATGCGGGCGGCAACTCCTTCGGGGACTGTAAAGCTTACGGAGGCAGCACCCCCGTCCAAGTCCACGTGCGTTACGCCGGCGTTGGCGGGCAGGGTGATCTCGGTGTTGCTGGCGCCCGTCTCGACTTTCAAGTCCGTGACGCGGATATCCGTTAGGTCAACATGTGCATCGGATGCGCCCATCTCGAATTTGAGTTGCCAGATGACATCTTTGTTGAGACCGAAATTCCAGTTGCGTGCGCCCCATGACCATGGCATGATGACGTGGATGAAATCGTCGGTGCGCGGCTGAAGTTTGACTTTGGTGAAGTCGCCGTCGTGGGTGACTTTTTTCTGGATGCCGCCGATAAAGCTGCCGCTAAGCAGTTCATTTGCGTTGGCATCGCCGTTGATGTGGAACTGTCCTGCGCCGAATGCAACGGTCAGTTTTGCGCTGCTGGTGCCTTCGATGGGGAGAGAGAGTTCTTCGGTTTCGAGGGCTTCAGGTCCTTTGGTGGCTGCCCAGAGAGTCCAGACACCCATGGCGATGATGAAGCTGGGCCAGACCAGTTTCCAGACGTTGATGTTCAGGACACCGAGGTTGCCGAGCAGGAGCAATGCGCCTGCGATGATGAAGATTGTGCCCCAGAATGCGGATCTTGTTTTCATGCTGTACTCCTATTCCAAATCCTGTTTGGTGTCGTTGAAGCTGTCTTTGAGTTCTGTTTTCAGTTCGTCAACGGCTTCTTCTACGGATGCGGCAAAGTCTGCTTTGGCTTCGGCAACGCTTTCACCAAAGCTCTTGTTGACGGTCACTTTGGGGGTATTGCGATTGCCAAAGAGGGCATTGCCCATCGACCAGATCCCAGCGATGACCAGAATAACGGGCCAATATTGGATGATCTCTTTCGGTGCGCCGAGGAAGGAGCCGAAGATGGCAAACATGATCATGCTGATGAAGAGCAGGATAAAGCCGGCTTTGGCGCTGCCTTTGTCGCGCGTTTGTAAGCTGAAGAAGAGCAATCCAAGACCGACAAAACCGGGGATGAGCGTCCAGGCATAAGCCCAGGTATCCCATGCGCCGGTGATGTTTTGGTAATAAAGCAGTCCGCCAATCCCGCCGATAATGAAGGCCGGGATAGAAAGGCCAGATGCGTTGGTCAGCACACTCGCCAACAAAAAGATGACGGCTACGCCGATGATGGACAAGGACCATTGCCCTTTTGCCCAGGCTTCAAGCTGCGGTACGAACTGGACAGCCAAGAACCATGCGCCGACCAGGATTAAGATCAAACCGCCAGTGATATTTCCTTTTTTCATGAGTTTCTCCTTATTACGTTTATGTCATTGCGAGCTATCTTCGCCCGAAGTGACGTGTTTGCTTTCAAGTGACCCTACTATAGTTGCTGCGGGGTCATGTTTAACAGTGCTGGAGGTCATGTGCGGGGTCATATTGATTCTAAGGAAAAAAGGAAGACTTTTCTTAGGGCGTATCCTCATCTTCCTCTTTTACCCATGTTATACTCGCACAGCGAATATGAAACTTATTAAATCCGTCGGGGTTGTACTATGCAACCCTGCCGGTAGGACAAAACCGGTGCCTGAACAACAAGACGAAAAAGACATTCTCAAGCTCGCTTCAGAGGGCAGTAAAGAGGCTTTTGGCCTTATTTACGAAACCTACGTCGATCGAATCTTTAACTACGTCTACTATCGGACGGGTAACGTCCATGACGCAGAAGATTTGACTGCACGGGTTTTTCAACGGGCAATGAAGCATATTACTAAATACCAAGATCGCGGCGTTCCATTCTCGGCATGGCTTTACCGCATTGCGCATAATCTTGTTGCCAATTGGCATCGAGATCGTAGCCGCAAGCAGGAAATCACCATCACCGAAACGATGGTCATCCCGGCTAAGCACGAGCACCCTGAAACCACGCTCCTGCGCGTCGAAGAACAAGATGCCCTGTTGAGCCTGATTCGCGACCTGCCTCCTGATCGCCAACAACTGCTTATTCTGAAATTTGTTGAGCACTACTCCAACGCAGAAATCGGGCAGATTATGGGACGCAGCGAAGGCGCAGTTAAAAGCCTTTATCATCGCACATTATTATCATTGCGCGATCAGGTGGAAGATTTAGTGCTTGAGATCGAAGGAGAATAAAATGCTTCATATCGTCACCGATGGCGCTGCCGACATGCCTGCCGAGTGGACAGAAGAGTACGGAATTTGCACCGTTCCGATCAATATTCAATTCGGAGAGACCACTTACTTACAGTTTGTTGACCTTGATTTTGAGAGCTTCTACGAAAAAGTTGCCGAAACCAAAATGGTGCCGAAAACGGCCCAGCCTTCGCCGCATCAATTCGTTGAGTTTTACAAGAGTATCGCAAACGAAGGCGATACGATTCTCTCAATTCACGTCACCAGCAAACTCTCTGGCACCTACGCATCTGCCGTGATCGCTGCCGAAGAACTAAAAGACCAGTTCAACATCATCCCCTACGACTCAGCGGGTGGCTCCATGGGTCTTGGATTCATGTGCCGCGAAGCGCGCAAAATGGCAGATGCAGGCAAAAGCACGGACGAGATCATTGCCTATTGGGATAAAGTCAAAGCAGATGTTCAGATCATCCTGACCCTCGATACGCTCGAGTACGCTCGCATGAGTGGCAGGGTCGGCGCACTATCCGCTGCGCTTGCTTCTGCCCTGAATGTAAAACCGATCGCAGTACTCAAAGACGGCATCGTTGAGATGGTTGGTAAGGTGCGTACGCGTAAAGCTGCCCTGAAGCGTGTTATTGAGATGGCACAAGAAGCCTACGGAAATCGCCCCATGTATTTGGGTGTTGTCCACGCACGCGATCTGGCCTCCGGCGAGCAGCTTCTTGCTGATGCCCAAAGCCTTTTCAACGTCAAAGACACCGTGCTGACAGATCTTTCCCTCTCTCTGGCGACCAATTTTGGGCCCGGCACAGTTGGCATTGTGCTGTACCCTGCGGAGTAGTGCATCATGTCTCAGCCAGAAAACACCAACCAACTTGAGACATATCTCGATAAAGCTATGCGCTCCGTCAAACCACCCGATGATGTGATGAATCGCTTGCGTTCAAGAATTGGTAGCCTTGAGCCAAATATCATTGCCAAGCGTATCTCTAATTGGGAATTCACGATCATCACCGCCGGTAGCGTGATGGCTGTGGCAACAGTGATCGTAACCATTGCACGAGCGTTTTACTACTTTTTTAATCGCAGCAAACGCTCGACGTAGTTTTCAGCAAGATAAAAGCAAAAAGGTGCAATCATCAGTTGCACCTTTTTTTGATTCAAATTCAAGACTGCATTGCACGCGACAGCGTGCGTTGCAGTCGGGTTACGCAAAAGACCCGCAGTGCAATGCATCCATGCGGATGCAACGCACTGCTAGTTTTCTTCCCACTCCGGTAGGAGCGCGGTACATATTTTTTTCGCTTCAGAAACCAGGTCCACTTCGACGGGTAAACGGAATTCTTCTGTGACGCGTAATCGTAAATAAGCGGAAGCCTGCCGCAGATCCGCAGGCGTTTCGTCCATTTCTTCAAGAACTTTGAGCAGGTCGTAGGCGCTGACGCTGGGGGGCTTGACCCCTCTGCGAGTCAGATATTCGCGTATGGCGACGCCAGCTGCACGGCGAGCACAGACACGTGTCTTACCTTCGTTTTTGACTGCGCGGGCATCGGCTGCCATTTGAAGTTCGTTCGTAAGTTGTGTTTTCCAGTCCATAATTTTTGATGTAAAAAAGCTGGCGTTAATGCCAGCTTTTCTTTTCTAATCGGTGAAGCGATATTTGAGCAGCGCCCAAATCGCTTCGAAGGCATCGTGGAGTTTGATCTTTTTTCCATCGGCGTAGTCACGCGGGTTGAAGGAGATCGGCACTTCAAATATGCGTACTTTTTTCTTGAGGATTTTGGCGGTGAATTCCGGCTCGAAGTTGAAGCTGTTTGAGTGGATAGTGATGCCATCGAGTACTTCGCGGCGAAAAACTTTGTAGCCGGTTTCCATATCGGTGAGGATATTGTTGTAAAGAATGTTGGTCGCGAAGGTGAGCAGTTTGTTGGCGATCATATGCAGGAACATTGTCGAGCGGCGCGGGCCACCCAGGAAGCGTGAGCCGTAGACGACATCGGCAATGCCTTCTTCAATGGGTTTTAGGATGGCGGCGTAGTCGCGCGGGTCGTATTCAAGGTCGGCGTCCTGGATCAGGAAAATGTCGCCTTTGGCTTCACTGAAGCCCGTGCGGACGGCCGCGCCCTTGCCTTGATTTTCTTCATGCAGGACGACGCGAATCTGGTCGGTGCCATCCAGTTCTTTCAAAATATCACGGGTGCCGTCGGTGGAGCCATCGTCGACAATCAGAATTTCCCATGCCAGGTCAGTTGCTTGGACTCGTTTTAGGATTTCGCGGATATTTTGAACTTCATTGTATACAGGGATTATGACTGAAAGATTCATGGCGCAGATTATATACTTAAAGTTGTTTTTGGGCGACCCCATGTGGAATGGGAGATTTAGCGTATCTCTTGAATGGTGATTTATTCAATAACTTGCGATACATTTTGCCCTCTTTACAGAAGTGATAGTCACCTTGCTCATTCACTCCGTTCTGAGTGCTTTGCAAAGGTGAATGTCACTTGGCTGTTATATAGATGCACATGAACTTTGTGCCCTTTATGTCTCTCTGGTGAGAGTTTATTTACTTAACTGCTCCGTTCTGCTCTCGCCGACGGTGTAATACTTCGCATCAGGGTGGTGCAGGATAATCGCTGCCGTTGATTGTTCGGGGATCAACTGATAAGCCGCGCTCAGGGTCATGCCGAGAGCTTCTTCGATAGGGAGTAGCTCGAAGACTTTCAGATGGTCGTCCAAGTCGGGGATGGCGGGGTAGCCCCACGAGTAGCGTTTGCCTTGCCCTTCGGCAAGTCCCAGCTCTCGGCGGATGTGGTGGTGCAGATATTCAGCGGTCGCTTCGGCGGTCTGGACAGCCAGCCCATGCACGAAATAACCTTCGGCGTAATCGCCTGCGGCTTGCAGGGCATCAAATTTCTCAGTCGCTTCAAGCCCGACCGTCACAACCTGAAAAGCGACCACGTCCATTTGCTCGGCGCCGACGGGAGCGAAGTAGTCTGCCAAGCAGAGATGGTCGCCGGTCGGTTGGCGGGGGAAGATGAAACGGGTCAGTGATTCAGCGCTGTTTTCAGGATTATAAATGACCAACTCATTCCCATCCGCTTGGCAGGGGAAGAACCCGTAGACAGCCTGCGGCTTCAGCCAGCCTGTTTGCAGCGCGTCCTTTTTCATCTGCGCCAATCGAGTTTCAAACTCAGCTTCGAGCTTATCCCATTCTGCGCCGTGGGCGTTCTTCGCGCCCCACGACAAGCGGAAAAGCTCCTTTTTGTAGAGATGCTCAAAAACCATCTCCAGCGGCATATCTTTGACGATCTTTGCGCCCAAATTCTTTGGCAGCGAGATCGGTTTCGGTTCGACCTTCGAGCGCGGGATGTCGGTCTTCTTTGCGGTCGTTTCGGTTGTGCGTTCCGCTTCGCGCGTGACCTGGGCTTGCAAGCGTTTCATGAGCGCTGGTTTGCGCCCCGCATCCTGGAGTTCTTCCATCGTTTCGAGACCTTCAAAGGCATCTTTACAATAGAAGGCACCTGCACCATATTGGTTGCCGTCTTCGGTTTGGTTGATACGCAAGCCAAAGCGCCGATTGATGGCAGCACCACCCAACAGCACGGGGATATTCTTCCCACGTCGATGCAGTTCGTTGATGATCAGCGGCATCTGCTTGGATGTACTGACCAGCAAAGCGGAGAGACCAATTGCATCCGCATTCTGTTCAATAGCGGCTTGGATGATTGTCTCGGCGGGAACTTGTTTGCCCAAATCCACCACGTCGAAGCCGTTGTTGCTCAAAATGGTTTTGACAAGATTCTTGCCGATGTCATGCACATCGCCGTAGACCGTCGCAAGGACGATCTTACCTTTGGATGAGCCATCTGCTCGCTCAAGATATTCTTCTAAACGGGCAACGGCTTTCTTCATCACTTCAGCGGATTGGAGCACAAAAGGCAAAATCAATTCACCCGCACCAAATTTATCGCCGACTTCTTTCATGGCGGGGAGAAGAACATTATTGAGTGCGAGAATAGCGGAATCATGCTTCTTCTCGACAATCACATCCATGATTTTGCCCGCGATAATTTCGTCAACATCATCTTCCACACTCATCGAATCCCCAACCTGCGCAGGTTGGCGATGGACGATGCGCCAGTGCAGGCGTTCGGCGAGAGTCATACCTTCGGTGGGATTGGTCTGTGTGGATGAGGCGGTCGCTTCACGCCCTTCGAAGTATTCGATGACGCGTTGCAGGGCGTCGGGGCGGCGGTTGAAGATCAGGTCTTCGGCGAGTTCACGTTCATTGGCGGGGATTTCTGCATAAGGCGGGGTCGTTGCCGGATTAATAATTGCCATATCCAGCCCGGCTTGAACGCAATGGTAAAGGAAGGTGCTGTTGATGACATGACGAGCGGCTTTGCTCAAGCCAAACGAGACATTGCTGACACCCAGCGATGTGAAAACCCCAGGCAGTTCAGATTTGATTAGTTTGATGCCTTCAATCGTATCTTTGGCAGAATCGATATATTCGGCTTCGCCAGTCGCAAGGGTGAAGGTCAGGTCGTCGAAGACGAGGTCTTCGGCTTTGAGACCATGTTCCTCGGTGGCAATCTTGTGTAGGCGGCGGGCGACTTCGAGCTTCCGCTCAGCGGTTTTCGCCATCCCGACTTCGTCGATCGTCAGAACGAGTACGGCGGCGTTATATTTCTTCGCCAAACCGAAAACGACGTCCGCTTTGGCGCGTCCGCTTTCGAGATGGGTGGAGTTGAGCAGGCTGCGCCCAGGGGCGACCTTTAGCCCCGCTTCCATCACGGCGGGATCGGTGGTGTCGAAAGCGAGCGGCACGTCGATGCCCGCCGTGACCAGTTTGCGGACGACATCGAGCATCAACTTGGCTTCGTCGTCGTTTTCGGTGACCGCCACCGAAATATCGAGGGCGTGCGAGCCGCTGTCGACCTGTCCACGGGCAACTTCGAGAATGGCGTCGTAGTCTTCGGCGAGCAAAAGGCGTTTGAAGGCACGGCTGCCCTGTGCGTTGCAGCGCTCGCCGATGATTAACGGGGCAGGCTCCTGTCGCATGGTAAAGGATCGGATACCGGAAGCAAGCCGAGGCGTCGAGAGAATCGGGCGCGGCGGGTGCTTCTTGCCGCGCATCCGCTTGACAAGCGCATCCAGATGAGCGGGCGTCGTCCCACAACATCCGCCCACGACAGAAATATTATTTTTCTCGACAAATTCCATCAGCGCATCCGCAAAAGGTTCGGGCTGGAGCGGGTAGACGGCTTCGCCATCCACGTTGAGCGGCAGCCCGGCGTTGGGGATGCAGGAGACGGGCAGGGGTGTGTTTTCGCCGAGGAACTGGATCGGCTCACGCATGTGTTCGGGGCCGGTGGAGCAGTTCATGCCGATGACGTTGATCGGCAGCCCCTCGAGGATGGATAGCGCAGCGGCGATGTCGGTGCCGAAGAGCATTCTGCCCGTCGTATCGAGCGTGATTTGGGCTTGCAAGGGGACAACGATCTTTGTCTCGGCGAAAGCCTTTTGAATGCCCGCGATGGCGGCTTTGACTTCGAGAATATCCTGCGAGGTTTCAATGAGCAGAACATCTACGCCGCCTTCGAGCAGACCGGTGGCCTGCTCACGGAAAAGCTCGGCGAGATCATCGTAGCCAAGATCGGAGAGATCGGGATCGTCGGCAGAGGGGAGTTTGCCTGTCGGGCCGAGCGAGCCAGCGACAAAGCGGGGCTGCTCGGGCGTGGAATATTCGTCGGCGATGCGGCGGGCGAGGGCTGCGGCAGCTCGATTGAGTTCGAGGGTTTTATCCGCCAGTCCATATTCGCCGAGCGTCAGCCGATTGGCGCGGAAAGTGTCGGTCTCGACCACGTCCACGCCGACTTCGAAGAAGGAGCGATGCACCTTCTCGACGGCTTCGGGGTAGGTCAGGACGAGGTAGTCGTTGCAGCCGTTGTACTGCTCGCCGCCAAAATGCTCGGCGGTCAGGTTTTGGTTTTGCAGGCTGGTGCCCATTGCGCCATCGAAGATG
>ERZ890953.1283-NODE-1283-length-12877-cov-22.065278_pt1 | contig 12877 bp, 4 predicted proteins | sample MGYA00521264_ERZ890953 | MGnify/ENA primary metagenome ERZ890953 (study PRJEB32303, sample SAMEA104408629) | aquatic metagenome | biome: Brackish water; feature: Chemocline; material: water | place: Baltic Sea | collected 2014-10-26T21:54:00 | depth 200 m ... | reverse complement strand
GCGTTCATCTCCAGGGTGATCGACTCCCAGATCACCCTACCGAATCTTGCGAAAAGTCTCGGAGTCGATCTCCTCCATTCCTTGACGATTCCTCCACCTTGGCGCGCTCCATGCCCCGTCGTCGCGACGGTCCACGACATCGCCTATCACCATTATCCCCATACGGTTCCCTATCTCAGGCGTCAGTGGTACCGGCTCGCGCTGCCACGGGGAATCGCTGCAGCGGCGCGGGTGGTGACCAATTCGGAGACCACGGCTCACGAGGTCCGTGAACATTTTCAAGTCAACGCCGACAAGGTAGTCACCACACCTTTCGGGACTCCCACCTGGGTCCTCAATCGGCCTGATTCTGGACCGTCCCCCCACAATTCCCCCTTTCTCTTCGTAGGCGCTCTCGAGCCTCGCAAGAATCTGCTGAACCTGTTGAAAGCCGTTCGGATACTGCACGCCGAACTCGAAGCAGGCGATCAGCCCGTTTCGGGCCCTATCCTGAGAGTCGTGGGTGCCGCGGGCTGGCAGAACAAGGAGATCCTCGCATCGTTGCGCACCATGTCCGAGGAGGGTTTGGTGTGTCTCGAAAAGCATTGCGATCGTGACGAATTGTGGAAAATATTGATTTCGGCCCGAGGCTTGCTTATCCCCTCCTTGCATGAGGGCTTCGGATTCCCGATTCTGGAGGCAATGGCGGCCGGACGACCGGTCCTGACTTCGGATCGGGGCGCCATGAAGGAAATTTCGGGGAATGCGGCCCTGCGAGTTAACCCCGAAGACCCTCAAGACATCGCCCGTGGCATGAGCCGATTATGGCATGATCAGGAGCTCGTAACGTCCCTTGTCAAAAGCGGATACGACCAATACCGGCATTGGAGCTGGGAACGGACCGCGGTTGCCACGATCCAGGTTTACGACGATGTGATCGCGGAATCGCGTCGGTCCTGATAACCCCCGCAAAAACCGTTGTCAGGTCCATGGGCATCCACTACGGTGGGTCCATGGGCATTGCGAAGGAACTTGGTGCCCGGGGATTGCGAGGGAGAGGATTTGAATACGGAAACCATCGTCCTGCTTTCGGCAGCTACGGCGTTCGTGCTGTCATGGCTTGTTCAGCCTCACTTCCGAAGTCTCGGTTTTCTGACCGGGATCGTCGATCATCCCGGCTATCGGCGTACACACCGTGAACCGGTGCCCCGCACCGGCGGCATGGCCATCTTTATATCCTTTTTCACGACCCTGCTGATCCTCGACAATCTCATTCTGGCCCAACCTCTGCCATGGGGCTGGCTCGGTGCTCTCGGGGGTGCCGGTCTCGCGATCATGGCTCTGGGTGTCGGCGACGACCGCTTCCACATCCATGCCGAGAAGAAACTCTACGGTCAGCTGTTGGTGATCCTCGGCCTGATGATCGTGGGGGAGAGACTCGAGACCCTGACCCTGCCCATTTTCGGCATCGTCTCCCTCGGCGGCTGGGGCTGGCCCATCACCCTGCTCTGGTATCTGGGGTTCGTAAACTCCATGAACCTGATCGACGGCCTTGACGGCCTCGCCAGCGGGATCGGTGTGGTGGCGGCGGCTATGATCGCCGTGGTCGCCATTGCTGTAGCTGATTTCTTTTCATTGGTTTTCGCAGCCACTCTCGGCGGTGCGACACTGGCCTTCCTGTACTGGAACGTGAGCCGGCGGAAGATCTTTCTCGGCGACTCGGGCAGCATGTGGCTGGGTTTGGCACTGGGCGGCCTGCTCATGCATCTGGCTCAGAAGCCCGGCGTACCCTTCCTGCTCCTGTTGGCTCCCATGTCCGTACCGATCTGGGATACGGGTACCACAATCATCCGGCGCTACCGCAAGCGTACGTCCATCTTCGAGGCCGACGACTATCATCTGCACCACCGCCTCGTTCGGCTTGGCTTTGCGCCGCGGACCACCGTGACGATTCTGATGCTCGTGACCTGCGGGTCGGTGCTCTTCGCCTTGTCCGATCAGATCAATGCGGCCTGGCTCGGTTTGCCGGCCTTGGCCTGCTGGTTGTGGCCCCTGCGGATCTGGGCGAACCGTCGTCGCCGCGAAGGAAACGAACTGACCCTCGACTTTTTCACTGAGATGCTGTTCGTCGTCGGTTTGGATGACAAGGCCGAAATCGTGGCCAGCACTCAAAGTCGCGAAGTTGCGGAAATCATCGACCTCCAGGCTGAACGCAGTCGCGTGGCGCGGATCATGGCCGCCGCAGCCGGCGGCAACGGTCCCGCAGTCTCCGCAGACGAATCCCCGGAACATCATGTCGTTCACTCCACTCCCGATAGAACTCGTTCGTGACCTCGATCGCGCTGCCGGTGCTCCGATCGTGGAGCTCGGCTGCGGCGAGGGGCGATTGACCCGTTGCTTGCGCACCCTCGTGCCAGGTGTGATCGGTCTTGATCTGCAGCCCTTCCCGACGGGGATAGATATCGTCGCGGATGCTCTCATACCCCCTCTGCGCCCAGCTTCGATTGCAGTCATCGTTCAAGGGAATCTGTTCCGACACCTTGATGATGGTCTGCGGGGTCTGGATGCGTGGCGAACAGCCTTGACCACGACCGGCACTCTGTGGATCCTCGAGGACGAACCCGACATGGACGACGGGCCTGGTGCCTTGTACCGTGATCTGCAGCGCTGTCTCGACGATCTCGTTCCCCAACGTCGTGGTGCGCTGATGTCCCCAGCCAGGTTCCGTAACGCTCTCTCATCTGAGTCGGGTTGGACATTCGGACGTGTGCGCAACAGGGAAGCATCTGACTCCCTTCATCTGCTTCTGACCGGTCTGGATGCCTGGGCCGGCACGACTCCTGAAGCCGCTCGCATCGCCGCAGCCATTCGGGCTGACGGTCTCGATTACGGCCATTATTGGTGGGCCCGCTGGTCCGTGGAGGACACGTCGTGAAGCGTCCCACAACCGTTCTCAGCCTCGTCGCCCTGACGGCGTTCGTTTTCATGGCGGGACTGTTCGACCATCACCAGCGTTCGTTGGTGGATTGGCACAGTGTGCGTGCCGTGGCGATTCAGAGCGACGACTGGGGCCTCTGTGGATTCGTTCCCGACGATGCGGCGCTTGAGGGATTGGACCGTACAGCCCTGGGCGGCACCCACTTTCCTCCGGTGTACTGGCGCTCCACTCTTGAGGACAGCACCGATGTCGCCGGCATGACGACTCTGCTCCTCCGGCACAGGGGACGGGACGGTATGCCCGCCGTCTTCCAGCCCAATATGATCATGGGCTTTCGTGATCTCGATTCTGACGGCCACTGGACAACCGGGAGGATCCGAGAGGGATGGGCCCAAGGGTATCGGCGCCCTGGCCTTTGGGTCGCCGTCCGTGAGGCCATCGCCGCAGGTGTTTGGGCCCCCGAACTCCATGGCTTCCTTCATTACGACCCTGCCGATCGCGACGCCAGTATTCTCGAGGGTGCACCTGGAGTGGTCGAAGCCGCACGCCGCGGTGTCCTGGTCTTTCCAGGCGCCCATGCTTCATTCGAATTGGGCCCTGTGCAGCCGACGACAGATATCGCGCCGCTGTGGCGCAGCATGGCCGCCGACCAGCTCGCCATGTTCGGGCGGGCTCCCGTATCGGTCGTCGCACCCGATTATGTCTGGGATGATCGCCACGAAAGGATGTGGGCGGATGCAGGTCTCCGCTGCGTCCAGGCCAAACGATCACAGCGGCGCAAGGATCTCGGGGGCCACGAACTCTGGCGGCGTATTCGGAAGTATGCCGAGCGGCAGTGGGCATTATGGACGGTGACTGATCTGACGTTCCTCGAGAGGAACTGTCGCCTTGAAACCGCCCAGGCCGTCGATGCCGCACAAGAAGCGAGGTCCTGCGGCGATCAGGTTCTCCAGGCATGGCGGGGAGGGCGACCGGCGATCATCGAAGCACATCGCGTGAACTACATTCAGACCGATGATCAGGCAGAACTCCTCGGGCGTGGTTATCTCGACCAGCTCTTGACCGAACTCGACGGGCAGAGTCCCCTGTACGCGGCGGACGCCGAATTGGCGGCCTGGACTCGTAGAGGAGTGAGCGTGGATCGTCGCGGCGGGTCTTGGATTGTGCGGAATCCGGGTCCCGCAGCTCGATTGGCAGTCCTTCCGACACCTTCACCAGCAACGATCCTCGTGCCTCCTCATTCAGCTTTGCGAATCGACATTTCGACCCGCAAAATGATTGAGCGGATTACTCTGCATTGACCTCAGTATTCTGCATGTGGTATGATCTTATGTAGCTCAGGGGATCCTCTACGCCTTGTGCGCAGTTGTTCTCCCCATTCAGCCCAGGGATGACACCAAGGACCCGGATAGGTGATGACTCGCCCCGGCTGTTGCCGGCCACCTCAACCGGTAAAGGACAACATTGCTGCACAAGACGATCTCCCCGCACAGGTCGTATCGTGGGCTCATAAATGAGCTTCGCTGTTTGACCTTCGTCGTCGCGTTGTTGGTACCCGCGCTCCGGACGTTTGCCGAAACGTCTGTGCATGTCGTGGATATTCCTCAGACTGTCCAAGGAACCGGAACCTCTGGTACAGAGGTCATGCCGCTGCTCCAGGACCCCGACCGGCCGGCCTTGCCCTACTACGATGTTTCCATCCTGCTCGAGCCGGGTACGGACCTCGCTGATGTTGTCATCACCCCGTTGGACCCGACGACGGCTCGCCTCGAGACGACGCTCCCCGCCGCCCGGCCTTCCCTGAGCAGCGAAGGCCTCCCGGCCCTCGTAAGGCCGGTCCCCGGTGGGGAGCTCGTTTTCCCCAGCGTCTGGGGCGAGGCTATGGGCACCTCTGTCTGGCACGGCTTCAGCATTGCACAAGTACGGATCTATCCTCACAGAGCGCACCGCGAACGACCGGGTCTCGACTGGGGGAGTCTCGAAGAAGCCGTGTCGTTCGAACTCGTCGTGACGACCCGGCCGCATACGGGATCGATCGTCAAGCCCGAACGTCGCCGTGAAGGAGAGCACCATCACCACCAGGATGCGGTTGCACGCAAGGTCGTGAATCCTGGCGCCGTGACTTCGTACGCCGATCCGTCGCGGGCTGTCACGCTGACCGATAAGGGGTTCGCCCCGAGTGCGGCGCCGAGCATGCTGGGCTCGGCCGTCGACGTCCTGATCGTGACCACGTCTGAGATGAAGCCAGCCTTCGAACAGCTCGCGGAATGGCGCACGCGCCTCGGCATGCCGACCACGGTCCGCACCATGGATTGGATCGAACAGGTGACGTTGCCGGCGGAGGACCGGCCGGCGACCCTGCGTAACTTCCTGACCGACGCGTACACACGTTGGGGCGTGCGTTGGGTACTGCTCGGCGGCGACGTCGAAGTCATTCCCACGCGGATGATCTACAACACCTACTATCCCGCCGGCTCGGGAACGGATGTTCCGGTCGATCTCTATTACGGAGGCCTCGACGGCAACTGGAACGCCGACGGCGACGAGGTTCTCGGCGAGCCCTATCTGAACGGCATCATCACCGGCGACGAAGCCGACCTTGTGGCTGAACTCCTGGTGGGACGTGCGCCGGTGGTCACTCTCGAGGAAGCCCAGCTCTTCGTCGACAAGATCATCTCCTACGAGTACGGCAATACCGGTGCCCACAACGGCCGCATCTTGATGCTGAGCGAAGTGCTCTTCCCGAGCAGCTACACCTCCGGAGACGAGATCACCGACGACGGCGCCACCTACAGCGAGAACATCGCCGACGCGGTCCTCTTCGATGAAGATGTCACGATAACTCGTCTCTACGAGGCCTGGGATCTGTGGCCCGGCGCTCAGCCTGAGACCGCGGCAACGGCTCGCGACGGCATGGACAGCGGCTCTTACGGTATCGTGAATCATGTCGGGCACGGATTTTTCTATACGATGTCGGTAGGAGAGGGCACGCTGGGGGTCAAAGACGCCTCAGGACTGCAGAACGATCCTCATTACTTCCTGCTGAACAATCTCAACTGCGCCTCGGCCGCGTTCGACTACAATTCGATCATGGAACGATTCGTCGTCAATCCCAACGGCGGCGCGGTTGCGGCTCTCGGTTCCAGTCGTGCCGCGTTCCCGACCACGGCCGGCGCCTATCAATTCAGCTTCTTCGAAGCTCTTTTCGATCTTCAGAGTCCCACCTTGGGCGACGCGGTTGCGGATGGCCGCCAGCCTTTCGACGCGGCGACCTACGAAGACACTGTCCAGCGCTGGACCCATATGACCCTCGCGCTGATCGGCGATCCGTCGATGACCATCTGGAGGTCCGAACCCGATACGATGAGCATCTCGTCTCCAGACACTATGGTGTTGGGGTCTGGACTCGTCGAGGTCCTCGTGGAGCAGGCCGGAGCCCCGTTACCCGGCGCCGACGTTTGCCTATACCGGGAGGGTGAAGACTACAGTGTGGCCACGACCGGTGTGGATGGCCGTGCCTTCGTTCCGTACACGGCCAAATTCTCCGGACCTGTCAGCCTGGGTGTGAGCTATCCCGGCAGCCGGCCTCATGTCAGCGTCATCACGGCGGCACCCGCCGGCCCCGCATATCTTCATCTCTCCGACCTCACGATCGTCGACGATGGCACGCTTGGCTCCATCGGCAATGCCGACGGGGTCCCGGATGCCGGCGAAACTGTGGCTTTGCTGACTGACTGGACCAACACGGGACTCGGAGCGTCAGCAGCGGCGGCTACGATTTCGCTTTCGGTGAGCGATCCCCTCGTGACGGTTCTCGATGCGACAGCTGAAATCCCGGCGATGTCTGCCGGCGCCACGATGTCCACCGACACTCCGTTCCTGATCGCCCTCGACACCGCCATGGTCGACCGGTCCGAGGTATCTCTTGAGTTCCTGGCCATCGTCGACGGCCGTTCATGCCCCGACGAATCTGCCATCGACGTCTACGCTCCGAAAATCGAAGCGAGCATCCTCGGCTGGAACGATTTCCCCCTCGGCAACGGCAACGGGAACATCGAAGGTGGAGAGCAGATCCGCCTCTGGCTGAGTATCCTCAATACAGGATGGGGAAAAGCAGAAGGCCTGACCGGCTGGCTCGAAACCGACACGCCCTACGTTACCGTGATTCAGGGTACGGCCAACTGGCCCGACGTCGAACGTTTCGGCGAAGTTTCCCAGCTCGATGAATTCATCGTGGCGATGGGCGTCGTCAGCGAAGTGGTCGAAGCGATTCTGCACATCTCCGATGCTGCCGGTCACACCTGGGTGCACCGCATTTCCCTGACCGTGCCGGCCCAGACTTCCATTACGGCCGCTACGGCTCCCGCTGGCGGCGAAGCGCTGCTGACGTGGAATCCCAACAGCGAGTCCGACGTGCTCGGCTACCATGTCTGGCGGGCTCCAGCTCCTGGCGGGCCCTTCACGCGCATGACCGTCCAGCCACTGGTCGGAGCCAGCTTCTACCGCGACACCGGGCTTACGCCGCTTTCAACCTTCTTTTACAAAGTGGCCACCATCGACGAATCACGGATCCTGAGCCGTTATTCCTCGATCCTGTCGATCAGCACACCGCCAGGCGAGTTGCTGGGTTTCCCTGTGCCCATGACGGCCGAGACCTCGAGTCATCTCGCTGTGGGCGACGTGAACGGAGACGGCATCCTCGACATGGTCTCGGCCGCCGACGCCATCTATGTTTGGAGTGCGGACGGCAACGAGCTCCTCGACGGCGACAACGATCCACTGAGCCTCGGACCATTCATCGCCATCGGTGAGCAATGGACGCCGGCAGGCGTGACCTTGGGCAATCTGAGTCCTCAGTTTGGCCTCGAAATTGTTGCATCCTGCCGTTCCAACAGGAGTATCTACGTATTCCAGGCCGACGGCACCATTGCTCCGGGCTGGCCTCAGGTTATGAACGGCTGGAATTGGGCCACGCCGGCGGTGGGGGATCTGGACAACGACGGTGATCTCGAAATCGTCGTCACAAATGTCCAGGGGTATACATACGTTTGGCATCACGACGGTACGGAATTTTTGGATGGCGACGCCAATCCGGCCACCAACGGGGTATTCCACATTCGGGTGAACGAGTGGTATTCCTTCTCGTCGCCCGGCCTTGTCGATCTGAATGATGACGGGACGCTGGAGATCATCCTCGGCACGCGGATCAGTGACGGCACCACCAATTATCTCCATGCTCTGCAGAACAACGGCAGCGACTTGCCGGGCTGGCCGGTTTCCCTCATGTCCGGCGGCAAGGTCCAGTGTTCGCCGGCCATTTCCGATCTGGATGACGATGGGATCCTCGAGATCGTTTTCGTGACCGAAGACGACAAGCTTCATGTCGTCGACCAATTCGGCCTGAACAAGGGTCCGTTCCCCATCAGCTTCGTCGCCAACAACGCTCCTGCGGGAGGAGTCTGTCCATCGCCGGCGCTCGGCGACTTCGACCTCGACGGCCGCCTCGACATCGTGGCCATCAGCGTGAGCGGCACCCATACCAGTGAAATCCATGTCGTGGACCTCGACGGCAATCTCCTGCCCGGTTGGCCGCGAGCGATCGCCGGGGCCAGCGAATCCTCGCCCATCGTGGGGGACGTGACTGGCGATGGCCGTCTGGATGTCATCTTCGGTATCGGCGGAGCCAGCGACACCCAACCCAACTACCTGTATGCCTATTCGTACAACGGCGGCACGGTCCCGGGCTTCCCCCTGTCGATGGAAGGTCCCGTCCGGGCCACGCCGACGCTGAGCGACGTAGACAACGACGGCGATATCGATCTGGTCTACGCGGGCTGGGATCTCGCCCTGCACGTTTGGGATTTCCCCACGCCGTGGGATCCGAATTTCGTTTCCTGGCCCACGTTCCAGGGTAATCCTCTGCGAACAGGGATGCTGCCCCAGTCGTGGGCGACGAGCGTTGAGGATCCGCCGTCGCCTCTGCCGGCGTCTCTCGAACTCTCGCAGAACTCGCCGAATCCGTTCAATCCGGCCACCGTGATTTCCTTCGCCGTTCCCGCCGGCACCAAGGGCAGGACGACTCTTCAGGTCCATGACCTGCGTGGCCGCATCGTCGCCACCCTCGTGGACGACGATCTCGAAGCAGGTCGGTATGATGCCACCTGGACCGGCCGCGATGACGGCGGCCGTCCGCAGGCGAGCGGCGTCTATCTCTATCGGCTGTCCACAGAAGACGGCTCCAGAAGCGGCCGGATGGTTCTGGTGAGATAATCGAGGGTTGTCATCGGGCCCTTTTTCATTTAAGATGCGCGAGTTCGGTCGCTTGGCCGAACCCCGCCTTATCACTTGCCAGGAGGATCATCGAGCGACTGGATATCGACCCGCGGCTCTTCGAGGCGCAGCGAACGACATGAATTAGGGTCATTATTCGCTCGATTTCTTGGCGGGTTCAAACCGTGCGAGAACGACAATTCTGATGCTGGGCTCTTGGGGGGCCCGCAGCGAGGGAGTCAGTATGCGTCGGATCATCTGTAATATCGCGTTGTTCTCAATGGCCTTGACGATCTGTCTGGGGGCTTCGTCGACTACGAGCGCCGCAGAATCAGGTCAAATCGTCCATCGGGGCATCCTGGATCTCGAAAACCTGTCCTGGGCCAAGACTGCAGCCGGCGAATCTGTTCCGGTCTGGAGCGGTGCGGCGTTGGTCCAACAAGTCGGGGCTCCGCAGCTTCCCGGCCTGAGTCAAACGCTTCTGATTCCCGCCGACATTTCGGTCGGCATGATCGAGATCATCCCTCTGAAGACCCGGATCGTTCGCGCACCGGCAGCCATCGCCGGCGGTCTCGCCATGGAAAGCAGCGAAGGTATTTCAACGTCTCAGGTCATCATGCCTGTTGATGGAGATATCTGGCCCGGCGCCTGGTCGGACGGGGGCGGCGCGAGTTTCTACAAGGGCTACCGTCTGCTCAGCTACACTCTTTTCCCCGTGAGGGCCGTGCGCTCTGATCAGGGAACTTGGGACGAAATCGAAGTCCTCGAACAGTACGAGGTCCGCATTCTGCCTTCTCCGAACAGCGCCGATGACGACCACGCCCGTCGCGTGCGGCTTGTTCCCGGCGAACGCGAATCGATCTCCGGTCTTCTCGAGAGACTCGTGATCAACCCCGCTGCCGTGACGGGTTATGCCCGCGAGGACGGAGAAGAGCATGCCGAATTCACCTCCGGGTTCTCACCGTCGAAGACTCCCAGTCTTGGTGGAAGTCCCGTGTCGTACCTGATCATCACCTCCGACGCCATGGCCGCCGAATTCCAAACTCTCGCCGATCATCGCACGGCGACCGGACTCCCTGCCGTCGTGCGAACTGTGGAGTGGATCGAGAGCAATTATCGCAACGGTGCCGACATCCAGGAAACCATCCGCGGCTTCATCCGCGAAGCCTATGAACGCTGGGGTGTGCAGTACGTCCTGCTCGGTGCCGATACGGCCGACATTCCGGCACGCTACGCCTACAGCACGTTCTATCCGCCCGGAGGCCATACCGAGATTCCTGCGGACATCTACTACGCGTGCATCGACGGCAACTGGAACGAGGACGGCGATGACCGGTACGGCGAGCCCGGCGTGTCTCCGACGAACCTCGTGGACAACTGCGACATGGCTGCAGAGGTCGTTCTCGGCCGGGCGCCGGTCAACACGCCTGCCGAAGCGGCGAACTTCGTCACCAAGGTCGTCAACTACGAGAAGGCGCCCGCCGGGGCCGCCTGGACCAACGGCACGTCGTTGCTTTCCGAGGTTTTGTTCTGGACCGAGGGAGGCGATGTGTCCCTCGACGGTTCGATCTTTTCGGAGAGCCTGTACAACGATCTGTTCATTCCATACACATCCATGACCGTATCCCGTCTCTACGAGAATTGGGACGCCGTCGATGAATTCAGCGCACCTCTCTATCCGGGGGCTGTGCCTCTGAACCGTCAGGCGGCCATCGACACAATGAACTCGGGCAACTACGGGATCGTCGATCAGATAGGACACGGCTTCTTCTTCAACATGTCCTTGGGCGATGCGAACTTCACGGTGAGCGATGCCGACAACCTGAACAACGGAGCCGACCGGCCGTTCCTGCTCTACGCCCTCAACTGTGCGTCCGCCGCCTTCGACTATAGCTGCCTGATGGAGCGCTTCGTCCAGAACGACCATGGCGGTTCGGTGGCTTCCATCGGTGCTTCCCGTGCAGCGTTCCCCTACACTTCCAATGATTTCCAGTATGAGTTCTTCCGCCTCTTGCTCGAGGACGATGTGACCCGCCTGGGTGACCTGATGGACCTGAGCCGTCTGCCCTGGCTGGCCCTGGCCTACTCCAACAGTTTCACCCGTTGGACCTACTTCAACTACACGATGCTCGGCGACCCCGGTCTGCGCATGTGGACGGGCAGTCCCACAGCACTCGATCTCGCGATGCCCGCTTCCGTGGGCAGCGGCGAGCAGTCCTTCGCCGTGACGGCCACTTCAGGCGGTTCACCCGTCGCCGGCGTCGAAGTGACGGTGTCCTCTACGGACCTTTATGCCATGGGTGTCACCGACGGAGCCGGTATGGTGACGCTGCCGCTGACCATCAGCGACTCAGCCGCCCTGGTCGTGACCGCCAATGGTCTTAACGTCGAATGGACGAGCGAAACGGTTCCGGTCGTCCTTGGTTCGACCTACCTGGCCCTGTCCCAGATGACGGTCACCGACGACGGCACTCTGGGATCGAGCGGAAACGGCAACGGCGTCATGGAAGCGGGAGAAACCGTCGCCCTGAGAGCGACCTTCACCGACAACGGCGGCTCCGGCACCGGTGCCTCGACCGTTACCCTTGCCAACTCGAACTTCGGTGTGACCATCGTCTCCGGATCCTCCCCGTTGCCGGTGGTATCGCCCGGCGGCCAAGCTCAGACGTCGAGCCCCTTCCTTGTCGACCTTGATGCGACCATCGCCGACGGCACGGCCCTCGATTTCGGTTTGAGCGTCACGAACGGAGGACCGGTCTGGACAAGCGACTGGGCCACCGAGGCCGCAGCCCCCGAGGTGGAGGCCGTGGCTATGGACTGGTTCGACACCTTCTACGGCGACTCTGACGGCGTGCTCGACAGCGGTGAACGCGAAGTCGTGCTCTTGACGCTTAAGAATTACGGTGCCGGCCGCGCCGACCAGCTCACGGGATATCTGCGCAGCAACAGCCCCAACGTGATTCTCCAGGACACTGTGGTGACCTATGCCGCACTCGATCTCTTGGAAACGACCAACGGCACCGGTCTGTTCTCCTTGACCGTGGTGGATGCTGGACTGCCGTATTCGGCTTGGGTGTTGTTCCGCGACAACTACGGGCGTGAATTCCGTCATGATTTCCAGCTGGGGGTTCCAGCTGCGCCCGCTGGTCTGGTGGCCAATTCGGCTCTCGGACCGGACATCATCGCCCTTTCGTGGTCACCCGTCGTCGGCGGTGCGAACTGGGGCTACAACGTGTATCGCAGCATGAGCTCAGGCGGGCCGTTCACCCGAGTGAATGCCGACCTCGTGACCATGACGTCCTACTTCAGAGACGCCGGCCTCGATGCATTGACCCGCTACTACTACAAGGTGGCTTCGGTGGACACCTCGCTGGTCGAGAGCGTCGTGTCGACGTTCATCTCCCAGAGTACGGCGCCGCCCGAACTTACGAACTTCCCGCTTCCCTTCGAAACGGAAACCAGTGGTCACTGCGCCGTGGGCGATGTCACGGGCGATGGCCACCTCGAGATCGTCTTGGGCGCTGACGAGATCTATGTCTGGCGCGACGACGGCAGCGAACTCTTCGACGGCGACGGCGACGCCCAGACCCTCGGACCGATCACGAATGTGAACGGGACCTTCGGACCGGCCGGCATCACCTTGGCCGATCTCGACGGCCTGCCCGGTCTCGAGATTATCGCCATGGAGAA
>ERZ890953.1282-NODE-1282-length-12881-cov-5.376423_pt1 | contig 12881 bp, 11 predicted proteins | sample MGYA00521264_ERZ890953 | MGnify/ENA primary metagenome ERZ890953 (study PRJEB32303, sample SAMEA104408629) | aquatic metagenome | biome: Brackish water; feature: Chemocline; material: water | place: Baltic Sea | collected 2014-10-26T21:54:00 | depth 200 m ... | reverse complement strand
TTCCCACCTGAGATCGGCAGAGCAGATCAAAATCATTCCTGATGATGTTGTGCACCCGGAATTTATTATTTAGCCTCGATATCAAATGAATCGTTTAAATTGAAAACCCTAAAGCCTGTAGTTATCAATAGAAGCTGATAGAATACTATTGTTGAATTCCGGGCATCTTGAAAAAATCGGGATCTATCATGCTAATGAAGGCCTTGGCCTGAGGACTGATAAATTTCCCTTTCCTTACGACCACACCATAGGATCGCGAAGGGATAAAATCTTCCAGAGTTCGGTGAACAAGTTCTTCCTTTCCAGTTAGGCACATATCTGTAACTATGGATACCCCGAGTCCCATACTTACATATTTTTTTATGATTTCCCAACCACCTGCTTCCAGAGCTACTCTAAAATTTAATCCGGATTGTCTGAATACCAGTTCCAGATATCTCCATGTTGCCAGGTGACGCGGGGGTAATATTAATCCATAAGGAACTATATCTTTAAGGGTAATATGTTCTTTATCAGCCAGGGGGTGATCCTGAGCTGTAATAAGTATTTGCTTGAAAGACATAGCTTCTTTGTAAATGACGTCTGCGGGTATTTCAAGCATAGATCCTACAGCTAAATCTGCTTCATCGGCACGCAGCATTGCCATTCCGTCTCGTCCGGTTACATTATGTAGTTTAATCTGTATTTTGGGATAGGTATCTGCAAACCGTTTGATAAAGTCTGGCAGAATATACAACGTGGTCGATTCACCAGCTGCGATATTCAGTTCCCCGCTTTCCAGTCGACCATAATGAGCATTAAAACTTTCTTCCAGACCCTCAATTCCATCAACTAAAGGCTGAGCAATTTTTTTTAATACGATGCCTTCAGGGGTGAGTATGATTTTAGGACCTCGTCGTTCGAATAGTTTGATATTCATATCACGCTCCAGTGCCTGTATCTGTAGTGAAATGGTTGGCTGGCTTAAAAAAAGTTGATCCGCTGCCTTTGAAAAGCCACCGGAAGTTGCTGCGGTGCAAAAAGCGCGTAATTTCTTTAAACGGTTTTCCTTGTAATAAAAAGGTCCTTTATGTTCAGTCATGGCTGGACTCTATCTGAAGCACTATTGAGGAAGTTAATACATTACATTAAATATATTAAGTTTACCAATATTAGCTTTACCTTATTATGCGCGAATCTATATAACTATATTATTTGAGGTTATTACATTGCCCGCTTTTGACGTGACTCATATCATTATCGCTGTTGCTTTTATGCTGGCCATGGGGTTGATTCTGTCCACACTACTGGCGGTTGCAAATCGTAAACTTTGGGTTTACGAGGATCCGAGAATTGATGAAGTAGAAGAGATGCTGCCCAATACTAATTGTGGTGCATGTGGTTCAGCTGGATGTAGAGTTTTTGCAGAAGCCCTGATTGCCGGGGAACTGGTTCCATCAAACTGTACAGTAATCCCTGCTTCTGGTACCGATGAAATCGCTGAATATCTCGGTGTCGATGCCGGTGATGTGGTGAAACGTGTAGCGCGCCTCGCCTGTGCGGGAGGTACTCATGTTGCTCGCTCTTATGCGCATTATCAGGGGATGGAATCCTGCCGGGCTGCTGCACTGATAGCCGGGGGACCCAAAGGTTGTAGCTGGGGTTGTATAGGCCTGGAAGACTGTGCCCGTGTTTGTGATCAGGGCGCCATTAGCATGAACGAATACAAATTACCGGTGGTTGATGCGAGTAAGTGTACTGCCTGTGATGACTGTGTTGATGTCTGTCCTAAAGATCTATTCTCACTTCAACCTGTCACTCATCAACTTTGGGTGGCCTGTAAAAACCTGGAGCATGGTGAGACAGCATTGGCCGACTGTGATGTAGCCTGCGATGCCTGTGAGCGATGTGTTGCCGATTCTCCAGACGGGCTTATCAGTATGCAAAATAACCTTGCGGTTATTAATTACGACAACAATCAGTTTGCATCCAGGCTTGCAACAGAAAGATGCCCTACTGGTGCGATCGTCTGGCTCGATAAAGAAATACACCTTAAAGGTAAAAATGCCAGGCGAATAGTTCGTCAGGAAGCTTTACCCGTGCGCCAGATTTAGCAATATCAGACAGCCATTAATAATTAGGTAATACTTATGAGTTTTCGTAAAAAATCCGAAATAAGCGTTAAATATCCGGGAATCCGCATGGCCATGGACGGTAATACGGCCGTTATCATGTGTGAACGTGAAGCGTCAGATGCAGCTGGTGCCTATCCCATAACGCCTTCGACACAGATGGGTGAATACTGGGCTGAAGAAATGGCTAAAGGTCACATCAATATATCGGGTCGACCCTTAATTTTTGTGGAACCAGAATCGGAGCACGCCGCTGCTGCAGTGACCGCTGGTATGGCCATGACCGGTCTGCGTGCAACCAACTTCTCATCCGCTCAGGGTATCGCTTTCATGCATGAGTCGCTGTATGCCGCGGCAGGTAAGCGTTTGCCTTATGTGTTAAATATTGGTTGTCGAGCTATGACCAAAGCCAGTCTGAATGTACATTGCGGTCATGATGACTTCCACTGTATCGATGATACCGGGTTCTTCCAGGTTTTTGCGCGTGATGCACAGGGCGCGGCTGACCTGAACCTGATTGGACGAAAAATAGCTGAACTTTCATTAACCCCCGCAGCCGTTGCACAGGATGGTTTTTTAACCACCCACCTGATAGAGCCTTTGCAGGTTCCAGAGCGTGAATTGATTGCTGAATTTCTGGGGCTCCCGAGCGATGAAATAGAGTGCCCGACTGCATCACAGAAAATGCTTTATGGTGAAACGCGTACACGAGTTCCCTCTCTCTGGGATGTTGATAACCCCTTGCAGTCAGGCACGGTGCAGAATCAGGATGCCTATATGCAAACGCAGGCAGCACAACGCCCTTATTTTTATGATCATGTTGCCGACATTGCTGAACAGGTGATGGATGAATATTACGAATTAACCGGACGCCGCTATAACCGTATCAGTACTTTCGACATTGAAAAGGCTGATTACGTCATTATGGGTATGGGTTCGATGATTGTTCAGGCCAGAGGCGTGGCGGAATATTTACTGAAAACCCGTAAACTGAAAGTAGGTGTTCTGGATGTGACCATGTTTCGTCCATTCCCCGGAGATTTAATTGGTAAAGCGCTGAAAGGTAAAAAAGGTGTGGCGATACTGGAGAGAACTGACCAGCCTCTGGCAGAAGATTTACCGATCATGCGTGAAGTGCGCGCTGTTATCAGTAAATGTATGGAAAATGGTCAGGCAGCAGCTACAAAAGGTAGCAAACTACCTTTCCCTGACTATGAAACTTATAGCCAGTTTAAAGATGCGCCAGCTTTGTATTCAGCCGCTTTTGGTATGGGTTCTCGTGACATGCAGCCTGAATCTTTGATTGGCGCGATTGAAAATATGTTACCGGATAGCCCGCAACATCGTTTTTATTACCTGGGTATAGATTTTGTTCGTGAAGCGAAGAACCCGAAACAGGAAATTCACCTGCAGAAGATACTTGAAGCTTACCCTGAGGTTGGCAAGCTGGCGGTGCATGGTAGTGAAAACCCGAACCTGATGCCGGAAGGCTCCATGACTGTGCGTATGCACTCAGTCGGTGGCTGGGGTGCGATTACCACGGGTAAGAACCTGGTTATGACGCTGTATGATTTACTGGGTTTTGAAATAAAAGCGAACCCGAAATATGGCTCTGAGAAAAAAGGCCAACCAACAACCTATTACCTTTCAGTCGCGCCTACGCCAATTCCTCTGAACTGTGAATACCATTATGTTGATGTGGTGTTAAGCCCCGATCCAAATGTATATGGGCATTCAAACCCGCTGGCCGGTCTGAAGAATGGCGGCACTCTGATTATCCAGTCTTCACTCAGCACAGAGCAGGAAGTATGGAACAGCTTTCCTCGTTGGATGCAGCAGCAGGCTGTCGCCAATGACATTAAAATTTTCTATATTGATGGATTCAAAATCGCTCGTGAAGAAGCCAGCGAGCCCGAACTGCAACTACGGATGCAGGGCAATGCCTTTCAAGGTGCTTTTTTTGCAGGTTCTCCATTAATGGAAATGAATAACCTGGATGAAAAGAAACTGTTTTCCTCAATTGAAACGCAACTGGTAGAGAAGTTTGGCGGTAAGGGGCGTAGTGTTGTAGAAGATAACTTACGCATTGTACGCCGTGGTTTTGATGAAATTCATGAAATAACTGAACGCACAATCAATGTTAATGATATTCATGTCAATGCCAAAGATCTGGAACTGCCGGTTATGCTCAAGCAACTTAAACAGGGCAAGGGTGAACTTTCAGATACGCATCGTTTCTGGGAGCAAACCGGAAGCTTTTATGCCAGAGGGGAGGGTAATGATAATTTAGCTGACCCTTACCAGGCGTTGTCGCTGGTGCCCGCTTCTACCGGTATTTTCAGAGACATGACCTCGATCCGTTTTGAATATCCACAATGGGTTGCTGATAACTGTACTGCCTGCGGTGACTGTTACAGTATCTGCCCGGATAGTGCTATTCCCGGTCTGGTTAATACCATCGCAGAAGTATTCGCCAGTATCGTCGATAAAATCGAGCACGCTGGTATACCGACCGTGTATCTACGCCGTGAAACACGTACTGTTGAAAAACGTTTACGTAAACTTATTAACGACAAAGGTGGTGATGGCGTCAATGTGCGTGAAACGCTCGACCTGGCAATTCTGCAGGTGCTCAGTGAATCAGAGCTAGAAGGTTCATCAAAAACTGCACTGGAACAGGAGTTTGTACTATTCCTGGAAAAACTGGGTAATTTTGATTTTGCGACGACTAAACCATACTGGAATAACCTCGAAAAGAAATCACCAAACAGTGGTGGTTTATTCTCCATCACTATCAATCCATATACCTGTAAGGGCTGTATGGAGTGTATCGATGTTTGTGAAGATGATGCCCTGCTAAGAAAACCGCAGGATGATGATGTCGTTGAGGAATTACAGCAGAAATGGAATTTCTGGCTGGACCTTCCTACTTCCAATGAAAGTTATAGTCGAATTGATGACATGGATGAAAAAATTGGTGCACTGGAAACGATGTTGCTGGATAAGTCAGCCTATAACTCCATGTCCTGTGGCGATGGCGCCTGTCTGGGTTGTGGTGAAAAAACCATTATTCATCTGTTTACCGGAACGGTCACAACTTTAATGCAACCTCGCGTTAAAGCGCAACTGGCCAGGCTGGACAAGTTGATAGCCAGTCTGGAACAGCATATTCGTTTGCAGCTGGCGTCCGGTGTGGATTTGACTGGACTCTCTGCTATGGCTGATAGCGAAAGTGATCAGGATCTTAGTCTGGCACGTTTAACCGACAGTATTGATCCGAATCATGAACGCACCCTGGTTGATAAAACCTGGCTTAAAAAAACGACGGGTATTCTCGACGATTTGCGTGATTTGCAGTGGCGTTACATACAAGGGCCTGCCGGTAATGGACGAACTGAGATGGGTATAGTCAATGCGACGGGATGTACTTCAGTGTGGGGTTCTACTTATCCTTTTAATCCATATCCATTCCCCTGGACCAGTAACCTGTTCCAGGATAGTCCTTCTATGGCGATGGGGCTATTTGAAGGCCATATGGTCAAAATGGCAAAAGGATTTAAAGCGATTCGACTGGCAGAGCTGGAACTTGCCGGACAATATAATCCAGCACAACATGACATGACATTGCAAAAATTTGGCTGGAAAGACTTCACCGATGATGAATGGAAGCTGTGTCCTCCTGTGGTAGCTATTGGGGGTGATGGTGCCATGTATGATATCGGTTTTCAAAACCTGTCGCGTGCACTTGCCTCAGGTACGCCTGTTAAGGTGTTGATACTGGATACCCAGGTTTACTCAAATACCGGGGGTCAGGCCTGTACTTCTGGTTTTATCGGTCAGGTCGCCGACATGAGCCCGTACGGTTCTGATATGAAAGGCAAAGTCGAAATGCGCAAGGAAATGGGTCTGATAGGAATCGCCCATCGAACATCCTATGTGTTGCAGGGATCACCCAGTAACACGACGCACTTGCTGGAAGGGTTTATCGACGGTCTGAACAGCCGTCACCCGGCCATGTTTAATATTTATGCCACCTGTCAGCCGGAACATGGCGTTGCAGATGACGCAACTTTCCGTCAGTCCAAACTGGCTGTGGAATCACGAGCTTATCCGTTGATCAAATTTGACCCGGATGCCGGTGAAACCATTAGTGAATGCATTGACCTGGAAGGCAATCCTGCATTAGAGGATGACTGGCCCACTTACAGCCTGAAGTATCAGGATGAAAATGGAAAGGATGCCAGCATGGAATTACCGGTTACCTTTGCTGATTTTGCAGCCAGCGAAGGTCGCTTTCGTAAACATTTTCGTAGTGCACCACGAGATATGTGGGGAGATGAAATGATTCCATTTCATGAATTCCTGCAACTGGATAAAGACGATCGAGAAGGTCAGTATCCCTTTATCTGGACGGTCAATAAAAAGAATCAGCTCAGTCGTGTACTGTGTTCGCAGGAAATTGTTAACTCTGCCGATGAACGCCTGCAATACTGGCATCAGCTAAAGGATCTGAGTGGTGAATTTGACCAGGTCGATGTTGACAGTATCATCGAACAGACCAAGGTTGATATGGCAACACGCCTTTCTTCAACGCTATTGTCGTTGTCGGCTACGGGAAATTCGGCTTTATTGACGGCTAGCATGGCTAAGGGTAACGGAGCGGGTCAAAGTTCTCCAGCAACAGCAATGGCAGCAAACACAGGTTCAGCTGATTTCGATCCGGTGTGGCTGGAAACGCCTGAATGTACGGCCTGTGATGAGTGTACCGATATCGCCCCGGGTATCTTTGCCTATAATGCGGATAAACGGGCCGAAGTGATCAATCCTACTGCGGGTAAATACAAGGATATAGTACGTGCGGCAGAAAAATGCACCGCTGGATGTCTGCACCCTGGAACCCCCTGGGATATGACTGAAAAAGATGTTGATAAGCTGATAAAACGAGCTGAGAAATATCAGTAGGTGGCTGACATGAGTTGTTACCTCTACATTGATAGCGGAGCGTATTAGTCATGGGACTGTTTTCACTGTTTCGTAGAAAGACTTTCTCACATGGTATTCATCCGCCTGTTAATAAGTCACAGACTGCGCATATCCCGATCCGGCGTTTACCATTTCCCGATCGACTGGTGTTACCGTTAGGGCAGCATTTTGGTGCGCCTTCAGAAGCCATTGTTCACAAGGGTCAGGAAGTGGTGCGTGGTCAACCCATCGCTGAGGCCAAAGGTGATATGTCGGTTCCTATACATGCCCCTGCCAGTGGTATAGTTAAAGGTATCGAGCTGGTTTTGACATCCCGGGGTTTTAAGGAACCTGCGATTATTATTGAACCATACAAGGCTTCAACCCAGGAAGTTTTATGGTCGGAATACCCAAGCTCTGACCACATGGATCGTGAACAGTTGTTACAGGCAATTAAAAATACCGGGCTGGTCGGGCTCGGTGGTGCCGCTTTTCCGGCACATTTTAAGAAGAATGTGTCTTTTGAAAAAAAGGTCGATACCCTGGTGGTAAATGGTAGCGAATGTGAGCCTTTTTTGACCTGTGACCATCGCATGATGCTGGAGCACCCAACCTGTCTTATTAAAGGTATTCGTTACGCCATGAAAGTGACCGATACTCATAAGGCGATTATCGGTATCGAAGACAATAAAATGGATGCGGTACGCCTGTTACAGAACCACCTGAAAGATTGTGACGATATTTCAGTGCAGGCGGTAGAAACTAAATATCCGCAGGGCTCTGAAAAAATGCTCATAAAATCTCTACTCAACCGTGAAGTACCGGCGGGTGGATTGCCGGCAGACGTTGGTGTCATCGTTAATAATGTACACACACTGACCACACTGGGAAAACTGCTTCCGACGGGAGAAGGCCTTACCGAACGTGTCATCACGATTTCCGGTCCCGCTGTAAAAAGGCCCGGTAATTACTGGGTACCGATTGGTACTACGATAGGTTTTATCATCGATCAGGTAGGGCATGATGGCAATATTCATGAATTTATCATGGGTGGGCCAATGATGGGTCCAGCCGTTTCTTCACTGGATACGCCTATTACCAAGGGTTGTTCGGGACTACTTGTGCTGAATGAACCGCTAATCAATGAAGAGTCTAAAAAAATCTGGCCCTGCATAAAATGTGGACGTTGCCTGCAGGCATGCCCGATGCACCTGAACCCATCGCAGCTAGGATTGCTGGCGGCTGCTGCTGAATATGAAGAGATGGCCGAAAACTATAATTTAAGGCATTGCTTTGAATGTGGATGCTGTTCCTATGTCTGCCCTTCCAATATTCCACTGGTGCAGTATTTTCGTATAGCAAAAGCAATCAATCGTGAGAAAGCAGCATGAGTCACAATAAGAATGAACAGACCCCTGTTGAATTGCGTACGACACCGCACCTGCACTCCGCGCAGGATGTGGTGGATATCATGCGCAATGTGGTTTATGCCATTTTACCGATTGCCGGCTGGTCTATATGGCAGTTTGGTTTAAGTGCCCTGTTATTATTGTTGAGTGTCTCGGCCTCCTGTTTGCTGACGGAACGTTTTTTTAATTACACGGCTGGTCAGCCGAATACGCTTGGCGACTACTCAGCCGTCATCACCGGTTTGTTACTGGCTTTAAGCTTACCCCCCCCGCTTTTCCATTGTGGATGGGCGTTGTTGCCGGTTTTGTGGCGATTGCACTGGGAAAAGTCGTGTTTGGCGGTCTGGGTATGAATATTTTTAATCCGGCTCTGGTAGGACGTGCATTTGTACAGGCTGCATTTCCGGTGGCTATAACCACCTGGACTCCAGCCCTGTTTGAAAGCCGCTTTACACAGCTCAGCCCTTCAACATTGACGCCACCCTTTATGATTCCACCCTCGGTCGCGGAATGGAATGCAACAGTGTCCTATGATGCTTTTAGCGGAGCAACGCCTTTAGCGCTACAAAAATTTGAACAAATTAGTACCTCAACAATTGAACTGGTGCTGGGCAATGTGGCGGGCTCCAGTGGAGAAACCTCTGCTCTGATTATACTTTTGGGGGGATTGTATCTGGCGTTTCGCAATATGCTGGACTGGCGTATTCCTTTTTTTATCATGCTCGGGGTGGTGTCAACTTCAGGTCTATTGTATCTGATCGACCAGTCAACGGCCCCTGATCCTTTGTTCATGTTGTTTTCTGGTGGGCTTATGTTAGGTGCCTGGTTCATGGCCACCGATATGGTGGGTTCGCCGGTAACCCCGTCAGGGGTCGCTGTGTATGGCTTGCTTATCGGTATGTTGACTGTGGTTATTCGTGTGTATGGGGGATTATCTGAAGGCGTTATGTACGCCATTCTGCTGGCAAATGCAGCAACACCATTGATTGACCAGTACACTAAACCGCGAGTTTTTGGTCAGGTTAAAAAGTCATGAATGCAAATCCCGTGAATACCAAAACGGTTAATAATCATGCGGCTCAGCAACCACAGACACCGTCGTCGCACATGATTGCCGTCCTTACTGGAATCGCAATGCTTTCCGGTTTTCTGGTTGTTCTGACGGCCCAGGTGACGGAACCGATGATTGCCGAAAATCAACGTGTGGCAATTGAAGCTGCGATACAGCAAGTCATCCCTGGTGCGGTTGATAATAAAAAATACCGACTTTCTGACGGGCAATTGTTACTGGTTCAGAAAGGTAGTAAAGATCCACTTATTTATGCCGGGTATAATGCCAACGGTGAACTGCTGGGCATTGCTGCTGAAGCAGGAGCACAGGGATATGCCGGTATGGTAAACCTGTTATATGGTTACGATCCAGATTGCCAGTGCATCCGTGGTTTCAAGGTATTGAAAATGGCAGAAACCCCCGGGCTGGGTGATAAGATTATTTCGGATTCCAATTTTCAGGCTAACTTTCCAGTGGATGCAACAGTAGATTCCGACAGCGGTAAGCTGGCTAACGCCATTACTACTGTCAAAAATGGATCGAAAAAAAATAGCTGGGAGATTGATGCTATTTCAGGTGCTACCGTAACTTCTCGAGCAGTGGGTAAGGCACTTAATCAGTCGGCACAGGCCATCCTGCCAGATTTACTGCCATTTATTGAACGTATAAAATATAAGGAGGCAGAGCAATGAGTCGACCTCGCGATAATACGATCACGATGGAGACCTTTACAGAAGGTCTGTGGAAAGAGAACCCGGTATTCGTCATGCTACTGGGTATGTGTCCGGTACTGGCTGTTACCAATTCAGCGATCAATGCGCTGGCCATGGGGCTGGCAACAATGTTTGTGTTACTCGCTTCCAGCATTATGGTATCCATGTTTAGTCGCTATATACCGAAACAGGTACGTATTGCGACTTATATTGTGATTATCGCAACCTTTGTGACCATTGTTGATTATGTAATACAGGCCATTTCGCTGGATTTATACAATGCCCTGGGAGCCTTCATTCAACTCATTGTCGCTAATTGTATGATACTCGGGCGTGCAGAAGCCTATGCATCAAAATATAAACCCCTTAAAGCGATTGTTAATGGTCTTGGAATGGGGTTAGGTTTTACTCTGGCTCTATTAAGTCTGGGTGTAGTGCGTGAAATTCTGGGTGCAGGCAGTCTGTTCGGGATTTCGTTATTCGGTGATCAATTTCAACCATGGGTTGTGATGGTGTTACCGGCGGGTGGTTTTCTGGTTCTGGGTACGTGGCTACTATTATTTGACTGGATCAAGCAACGCCAGATAGTACTGGAAACTGGAGGTAAAGAAACTCATGCCAGGTGATACACTTAGTTTTATTTTTCTAAATACCATACTGGCGAATAATTTCGTACTCGCTATGTTTCTGGGTCTTTGCCCGTTTCTGGGCGTTTCCGGCAAACTCAACACAGCCATTCCAATGGGTATAGCGTCAGCTTTCGTGATGCTGGTCAGTTCAATATCGGCTTATGCTATCAATCTGGCGCTGGTTGCCCTTGATCTGGAATTTTTACGACTCATCGCCTACATAACCGTCATTGCCAGTGTGGTACAACTGGTTGAAATGATGCTAAAAAAATATAGTCCGACCCTGTTTCGTTCACTGGGAATATTTTTACCGCTAATCACTACGAATTGTGCAATTCTGGGTTTAGCTTTATTTCAGACTTTCAAGGAATATAATTTTTCACAGTCTTTGACTTATGCCCTGGGAGCCGGTGTCGGGTTTACGCTTGCACTTACCTTAATGGCCGGGCTCAGAGAAAAGCTGGCTCTGTCAAAATTGCCTGGGGTCAGTAAGGGAGCGGCTCTAAGTCTGATGCTGGGTGGTCTGTTGTCACTGGCATTCATGGGTTTTGCCGGGCTCGGGTCTAACTAATGGGAGAGTTTTTCAGATGATGCAATATATTGTTGCCATGTTACTGGTACCGGGTCTGTTGATTGGCTGGCTGCTGGTACAGCATATTTCCAGAAAATATGCACAGGCTCATCCGGAACTGGGTGAATTTAGAGAAGAAGGCGGTGGTTGTGGAAAGTCCTGCGGATGTAAGGGAAAAAGCAGTTGTCAGCGTGAAAGCTGAGTAGTGTTGTAAAGTTGCGAGGGCAGGGGTCAGAGTCGAGCTGCTATTGACTCAGCTTCAGCTTGTCAGTTGATGCTTCTGATGCCGTCAAGCTGATATTGCTCTCATTCGACTCCGACCCCGGTATACTTAGCCAGCTATATTTTTAAAAAGTCACCTCATCCCCCCAGACAGGATGAGGTAAGAACCCATTAAATCAACTATAAAGAAGTTCAGACAGTCGGCCCTGCTCAATCAGTTTTTGTTTCAGTTCACTCCAGGTTTGTTCAGAACCGGCTATTTCGGCCAACTTGCTATCAAACGTTTTAGCCACATCTATCAATCCGGCCAGATAAACATAAGTATCAGGCTGTTGAATAAGTGACCAGATTTCCTGCGCATTGTCTTCAATAGATCTTTCCAGTCCTTCACTTTCTTTGGCTAAAGGTCTATTTGCAACCCCGCAAAAAGCCTTGAATGTTTTCTCATCATAATAATTAGCTAGATCATTATTCTGATCATTCATGTAGAGTAAATCCATGCCGCTAGTTGCGCCATAGAAAAGTCGCACATTTCCCTGCCAGTTACCCTGTTGTTTGTAAATATTCTGAATGAAAACACGAAATGGTGCGATCCCTGTTCCGGTTCCAATCATCAGGATGTTATCGCTTGTTTTAGGCGGCATTTTAAATGGATTTTTATAAGGTCCAGATAAGGAGATCTTATCTCCAGGTGTGGCGTTACAAAGATAGTTAGAAGCGATCCCGGGATATTGTTCCCCATTTACTTCGTCGATGTAAAAACAACGTTTAACGAGCAACGAAAACTCTGCACAACCATCTGACTGTATTCCTTTATCATTTGTAATTGAATACCTGCGCATGTAGTGAGTCGTACCGAAAGGGTGTGGCCCTGGTACAACTATCCCGATACTTTGGCCTTCCATATAACGAAATGCAGGATCATCTATTTGCAGGGTTATCTCTCTCACTTCATTGCTAGAATCTGGAATAATTCTAGTACTATTTTTTATGACAGCTTGTATTGTAGAACCTGCTGTAGTCTGATTCATTTAAATAACCTCAACGTGACTTACTAGCCCAAAATAAACGTATTAATTTTAAGTTAGTATTTTAGTTTATTTAGACTGTTATATGAATTGATATCAAGCGATAAATCCGAGTATTTTTAGTTTAAAATTCCTGTCATAGATTAATTTCGAATTTTTTCCAATAGCTGGTTATTTAAGTCATT
>ERZ890953.1281-NODE-1281-length-12899-cov-6.469324_pt1 | contig 12899 bp, 6 predicted proteins | sample MGYA00521264_ERZ890953 | MGnify/ENA primary metagenome ERZ890953 (study PRJEB32303, sample SAMEA104408629) | aquatic metagenome | biome: Brackish water; feature: Chemocline; material: water | place: Baltic Sea | collected 2014-10-26T21:54:00 | depth 200 m ... | reverse complement strand
TGAAATAGCTGGTGAGGACAGGTTACTAAGAGAGAAAGCTTTACTTCAGCAACAATCAAATGCTGATAGAACTTATGCTATACAGGAAGCAAATGCCGCAAGACAAGCTGAAGAGTATGTACTAAAGAATAAGCAAAGAGAGGCCCTAATCGGGCTAGCTGCAGACTATAGACCGTATGACGAATCGTTAGGTATAGATAATTCTAAAATGGATGCTATGGTTAGGAGTAATATCGGTAACTTAACACCATCGTTTATGCAAGGTGAACAAGAGATAGCTACAGGAGTAACTCCAAATGTAGATCAAGATGTTTACGATGCTCAAGCTAAGATGCAAGCTGTATATGAACAACAAAGACCGTCTCAAGAGTCTGCGTATGGAAGTTTACTCTCTCAAGGTATAGCAAGAGGTGCTGATCCAGTAGCTACTTCTACTATAGCTAAGGATATGACATCAGGTTTAACTAGTGATGCTACTAACTTAACTAATGCACAAGCACAAGCTAAAGAGTATAATAAACGTCAAGAATTTAATGCTAAAGAAGCTAATAAGTTTAGAGTAAAAGGTGAAAGTGGTTCAGGTACTGTAAAATCCTATAAGACTATATATGATCAGATTACCGCTGATAACTATGGTAATATGGATGCTGATGATATAAAAAACATAGTTAAAACTGCAGAGGATAAAATACCGGCTAATAGGCTAGCTGAAATGGTGTCGTACTTCAATAAGTCAGGAGGATTACTTACTAATGGTAAGTTCAACTTCGATAAAGATGAGTTTAAAAAAGCACTAGTATCTGAAATGGTAAATCCTAAAAAAGCTGACTATAATATGGGATCTCCAAAAGAAGTAGAATATGCTACTGCAGGTCAGTTCTTACAAAGTGATAGAAAATCCAAAGATGACTATAATGCTCAACAACTGAATGATATATTTAAAGTATTAGGTAACTCTAGTAATAGTAGTGTTTCAACACTAGATAATACTCCAAAAACTGTGAATACCAATGATGCGGAAGTACTAAAGCAAGAGATAAAAAGTCCTACTACGGCTAATACTGAAGGTCTTGCACCTAAAGATATGACATGGGAAAGTTTTAGTAACGACAAAGTAAGTCCTACAAGGATAACAATGGATCAAGTAGGGGAAGTACAAAGCCTTACAGGTAATAATCTTATAAATTTCGATGATGCTAATGTAACTAAAAATATTAACGGAGAAGACGTGTATAACCTAGGTGGTAAGTATTTTGTTATAGGGGCTGAGCCTACCAAAGAGGATTTACTTGTTAAAGAGGCTAATGCTCGTTACAGAAAAGAATCCTCGGATACTGCCGAAAAAGTAGCTAAAATTACTGAGTACCAACGTATGGTATCTGATCCTGACAATGAGTACACTAAAGATAACTTTCCTGGTACTAAAGGAGAGTATGATGAATATAAAGCTGCTAGAGCGGATAAGAACCCATCAACACTTCAAAAGTTCTGGAGAGATTTAACTGAACCTGGATACTTGGCTAATCGTGTTAAGAAGATAGAGAAAGAAGAGGGTGCGACTGCTGCTGCTAACGCTATTCTACAGGATAACGGTGTTACAACTGCACTATCTGCTATAGGATCTATCGCAGGTGCTATTAGATACCTAATAGCTAAAGGTATGAGTAAAACAGCTGCGGAAATAGCAGCTAAAGAATACTCTAAAAAAGTTGGTAGTTTCTACGGTAAACATGGTGGGTCTAGTATCAAAGATGCAGGTAATATTAGAAGCACTGGCGAAGCGTCCAGTTTTTATAAAAAGTTTGGTGGATGAAGAAAAGGAGATAATGGTATAATACCTTATATAAAAGTATAAGGATTATATCTATGGGAATCAATGAAGATATACAGGCAATAACAGACTCATACTATGATCTGAAAACTCCTACGCTAAAAGATACAAAGTTAAATGCTTTAGTTCAAGCTAAAAATAATAAACTTACTAACCTAAGTAATAAACTAGGGTATGATGTACAACTATCCCCACAACAGAATCTATCCAATGCCGTAGACTCTCAAGTATACTATGATAAAGCAGAGCCGTACCAAATAGACTATATGTTAGATGAAAATGGTATAAGTCAAGGTACAAGAGAAGTTCCGTATAGAGACTTCAATAAGTATGGTAAACTAGATACAAGAGATATGTATATAGATGATACCGCTCAAGGTAACATGAAGCTAGGTTTGGCAAGAACTGATCAAGGTGGGTATGAAGGTAGATATGATCCTAACATGCATCCTACATGGGGTAAGCTCTCTGATGGGCAGTTGGCTGGACCTGAAGGTGTAACAACTGAAGATGGCGCACTACTCAATATAACTATGCCATATAATCAAGCTACACAGTTTGAACATGGAGTTCATACTAATCCTGAACAGATACGAAATAGAGCTATGGGTCTGGGTCCGAAAACAGAAGAGACTAACACTAGATTTGGTGCAGGTCAAACTGAGTATACTACTCAAAATGCACCAATGTGGGATGATAATTACACTTCTAACAATGAAGATATAAGTAATGCTGCTCCTGTAGGAGATCCTAAGTACCATCAAGTATTTACTGAGTCTAGACAACCTCAAGGTATGACAGAAGCTGAAGCTATGGCATTAGTATACGGTGGAGATAATGCTTCGTCATATGGAGAAAATCTAATAGATGGTGTGCAAGGAGCGTTAGGTACATCAGCTGCTAAAGTCGGGGATATGGGTATAGATTTTGTACTCAGAGCAGGTAAGGAAATAGCGGAAAGTATATCAGGTATATCTGAAGATCAAGCTAACCTACGTATAAAGAATATAGCTAAGAAGTACGGACTAGGTAACATAGTAAACAATAAAGGTAATTTTATAGCCTTAGATAAGTATAAAGATATGAAAGAGTATGGATATGATGATAGTCGTATCCAATCATATAGCAAAGAGTTTAAACGTATAGTAGGTGATGAGAATGCCTCTACTTTAGACAAAGTATGGATAGCTGTACAAGGTATTCAACACTTCTCTGAAGTATTAGCTACAAGTGCAGGAGAAATGGCTCTAGCTGCTTTACCTGGTGGTATGGCTATACTAGCAGCTTCTACTACAAATGATTTCCTAGAAGAAAGAGTAAAGACTAAAGGTACCAGTGACCTAAGTACAGAAGACTACGCTATAGCTGGATCTATGGGACTAGTATATGCTGCAGTGAATCAGTTTACTAAGGGTATGGCAGGTCTAAAACCTACCGGTACATTAGCTAAAAAAACTGTAGAAGGCCTTAGTGCTATAGGTGCAAAAGAAGTCGTAGTCAAACTAAATGGTATGTTAGTGAACGGAGCTTTCAAAGGTGCTGAAGAAGGCGTAGAAGAGATTATACAAGGTATGGCAGAAGTAGTAGGTACTAAGTATAAAACTAGTAAAGAAGATGAGATACTCACTAAAGATACTGCTATAGATTTAGCTCTGCAAGGAACCTTAGGTATGGGTGCAGGTGTCGGCTCTAGTGTAGCTGGGGATACTGTCACTAGCCTTACTAATGCTGATGCTCGTAAAAATCTACAAGATAAAATAACCAAAGTAGCTAAGAAAGAGAAGCCTCTATCTGAAGCTCAAGTCAAAGTATCTAATGATCTAGATATGATGGATGAGCTGACTAAGAGAAAGTCTGATTTACCTAGTCTAACTAAGATACTTGATAAACTATCTACGTATAATCTAGATACGGAAGAAGCTAAAACTAAAGCTAACATCATACGTAAGAAAGTAGCTGATAAACTATCTGCTGAGGATATAGCTAAGATATCTGATCTAAATCTAGGTAGTGAGCAAGAAGCTGAGTACTTTATAGAAGAAATGTATCAGAATGCCACAGATAGAGAGAGTAAAGTACTACTGAAGAATATGGCTAAAATAGGTAAAGAGTTTGGTATACCTATGGAAACTGTACGAACTATAAAAGATAGAGCTGCTGTAGAAGTAGAAGCTACAACTAGTGGTAAAGGGTATAAAACGTATGATAAAGATCTAATACGTCTGAAGAAAGATCCTGAAGCTAATAGTAAAGCTATAGAAAGAACTGAGAATACTATACTGAACTTTCAAGCTACACAAGAAGATAGACTAGATAGGGTACAAAAAGCTGTAGATGAAATACAAGCTAACCTGAAATCTGGTACAGAATCCCGTACCAAAGTAAATGTACCGTACGCTGGTGGTGGACAATATACTATACATATCAAGGATGGTAAAATAAATCCTGCTACTATAGGTGGAATCAATACTAAGGGTGATAAAGTAGATGGGGTACTAGCTGATATAAAGCGTACTATAGATGGTATACAAAAAGTAGTAGCTAGACATGGTATACAATCTAGTGTAGAAACTAATCCGTATGAAGTGAAAGGTAAATTCCGTGTACCTGATAAAATGCCGTATAGACAAAAAGGAAAAGGTGGTACATTCGAATTCGTACGTAACCTGAAAAAAGAGATAGTTAACGGTAATACGATAGTAACTCCTATATTCTCTAAACGAAGTAATAAACATATATCTACTGTAAATAAACTCAAAAAAGAAGGGTATGTAGAAGTAGATAAAGACGGATACTTCAAAGATAAGACAGGTATATGGGTACCTAAAGCTATGGGCACTGTAAATGAAGAGGCTGAAAAAGCTAAACTACAGAAGAAAGAACAAACAGAAACTAAGAAAGAAGTATCTAGGCTAGGTAAGAAAGTAGCTGAAGGTGCTAAACTAGAACCTAAAGAGCAAAAGTTTGTAGATGAGCATAAGGCTGAAGTGAAACAAGAAAGCAGTCAGTTCAATGTAATCAAAGAAATAGAGACGATAGATACTAAACTAGCAGCTAGAAAAGAGAAACTAGGTCTACTAGAAGAAGACTCTAATGAATGGTCTGAGGTAAGTGCTGAAATAGATGAACTACAAGCTAATAGAGATGAGATGCTGAGTGGAGCTGAAATAAAAGTAATACTGAAGAACTCATCTAGTACGGAAGCTACTGAACCTAAGAGTAAGATAGGTAAAGTGAAGTTCATTCAACCTATAAATATAAATGAATACGTACAGGAGAAGCCAAGTACAAGTCTACTAGGTAGTGTATATGTGAAATACTTTGAGAATAAGATAGTAAAAGAGGCTATAGAGTCTGCTAAACTACTGAAAAAGATACTAGCTGCTGTAGATTATAAAGATGATCCTAAGATGACTAAAGCTAAACTACAGAGAGAAATGTTACAAATTATATCATCTCCTGCTCGTGGTTTGGTATTCAACACTAAGGGTGAAGTGAACGAGAACGTAGCCGTAGCTATGGAAGCTGCTCTAACTGAATATATAGCTATGGGATCTGTGAATCTAGGTGCTAAGACTGAGGCTGATGTAGCAAGACTACTAGGGCTAATGCCTAATCAGAAGCCTGACAGTAAACAGATGTCTGCATTCAGAAATGCTGGTAACTACACTAAGAATGTAGCTGATGACATAGGTAAAGCAGTACTATCGTCACTAGGTCTGAAGAGGAATGAGAATATACCTCAAGAACTGTATGGTAAACTAGTAGCTGATCTAGGTAATATGGCTATAGAACTAGGTAAAGAACAAGGCGTATTAAATACTCATAGTATGGATCTAAAAACTCATAATGAACTGACTGGTAAAGGTACATCTGATGATATAGGTATAGGAACTACTGTACCGTTTGTAAGATTCACACCTATGGGTAAAGATATGGTAGATAAGTACAAGCTGGATCATGATAGATTCAAGGAAGCTCTACACCTAGAAGATAACTTTGTGAAAGGTCCTCATAGTACTGCTAGGAAGACTGCTGATAAGAAGATACGTAATAATCCTATAACTGAACAGCCTGATGATGGACAAGCTGTACTGAAAGTACTGAGAGAAGAGAAGTATGTGAAGCAAGATGCTGTAGTAAACTATATAACAGATCCAGAGAATAGAGATGTAATCAAGTACCATATGGGATGGAAATCTGAAGCTGAGATGAAGAAGATGTCATTCTACTCTAGAGAGTCTCAAGAAGCTAAGAATACTGAGATAGAAAGAAGTATAGAGTTCCTAGAAACTACTGAACTGGATGAGATGTACTTCGAGTGGTTCTATAGTAAGAATGGTAGATATATGATGGACAGTAATACTCTGAATCCTCAAACAGATAAGCTACATAGATTCGCTATAGTACCTGATAACCATAAGGTAGATCTAGATCTAAGTATAGATGAACATAATAAACTGTTTCTGACAGCACTAGCTCAAGCTCTAAATTTATCTACTGATAAGAAATCTACTAAAGAAGTACTAGCGTACGGTCAAAATATGCTAGAAAGAGGATCTGAAGCTTTAATGGAAGACCTGAAGAAAATGGACGGTAAAGCTGAACATATAAGTCACTACCTACAAGGTGTAGAAGCTATAAGACAGTATGAGAAGCATGGAGATAAGTTCACTACCCACCTATCTATGGAATCTGATGCGGTAACATCTGGTTTCGGGCTAAAGTTGCTACAACTACCGATATTAGCTGATAAAGATGGTGAAATGTCTGTAATAGAGAAAACTATAGAATGGCTACGTAAAACGGGTATATTCGTAGGTGAGACTGTAGAGTCTATGAATGATATGGTAAGTATGGACGACTTCCTAGATAGTTATGAAACACTAGCTGGAGAAGTAAAACCTGATGAAGTAAAGGAAGAAAACTATCCTGAGCAAGGTGAAGGTGCTAAAAAATGGAAGCCGTGGACAGCTGTAGTAAAATACGATAACCACATAAGTCATAAGGCATTTACGGCTGTACTGCCTACGGTAGATGAGAATGGAGATGTGAGTAAAGAACTAAGAACACTATTCAAAGATCCGTTCATGACATTCAACTACAGTAGAGGTATATCGTCCATAAAGAATGGTCTAGGGTATATCATAGCTGATGGACTGATAGATAAGTTCGTATCTGGGAATATGAGTAAAGCGGAAGCACTACTACTGGCTGATCTAAAAGCTGTGTATGGAACTAATCTAGTGAAAGATCTACAGACTAAAGAGCCTACTAGTATAAAAGCTAATAATAATAGTATGCCTGATATGTATACATACCTAGCTAAAATGGGAACTAATACATATGGACATCTAGCTGCTAAATCTCTGAATGAGAACTTCAAGGCGTTTAATGAGGCTAATGAGGTAATCAATGAAGCATTTAATGATATGTTTCTACAGTATAATGAGAAGTACCTAATAGAAAGAGATAAGATAGAGACTGAAAAAGGTAGAGGTATAACTAAGGCTGAGGATGATGCTCTGATAGTAAGTCTGAGAGACACATTTCCTCTGATAAAAGGTCCGTACTCTGCTGAAAACTATAGTGATAGTATAGCTATATACGATAGTGAAAATGTAAGTTCTAAAAATCTAGAAGCTACATACGGCACTGTATCGACTAAACTAGCTGATGGTAAAGATAAGAAAGTACAGAGTAAGATAAGACAACTAAAAGCATCTCTGAAGGGTGGATCTGTAATACCTATCCACTACATAGATGCAGCTATAATAGGAAATACTATCAAAGCTAATCCTGGTACACTAGGTATACATGATGCTATCATACCAAATCTACTAGCTACTAAGAAAGTAGTACAAGACTATAATAGAGATGTAATAGAAGTGAATAGAGACTATAGTGTAGTAGGTGCGATACTAGAAAGCTATAGAAGAGTGATAGGTGAGAATGGTACAGATGAACAGAAAGCTACTCTAACAAGTCTACAAGAACTGTATGATACTGCTCAAGATAATAGAAATGAGGTATTCGGTAGTCAGATAGATGTAGTACATATGTCAGCAGTACCGGGAAGTAAGTACACTCATAACCCTGTAAAGTCTGAACAAGCAAAAACAGAGTATAATGATGCACAGAAAAAGGCATTAAAGAAATACTTTATGAAATCTGCATGGGGTAACATGAGAAAAGAAATAGACCTAAAGGATTGCTAGATGGCATGTGAACTACAGAAAGCTATAGAGTGGGCTAATACTAATGCCTCCTCTGTGTACAATCAAGAGATAGAAGCTATACTGAACGCTAATAAAGACCTAGGTAGTGACGAATATACTAATGGTGATATGGTGTACGATAGGTATAAACAACGTATACAAGATACTGCAGACTACTGGAAGAGTCAAATAGGTAAAGAAGATCCAACCAACAAACAAACTGTAAAAGCTGTAGTAGTAGATAATGGTGCTGTGATAGTGTCATACAATAAAGGTGAAGATGTACGTAAACAACCTACTGGTAGTTTAGGCAGTGAAGAAGCTGATACTCTACAAGCTAAAACTGAGAATCTACGTAAGAATGGACTGACCAAAGACGGTATGAGAGATATCATAGAAGAACTGTACGATGGAGATGCTGGATATAAGAAGTATGTACTAGGTCTGGTAAAGCAGATAGATGAAGATTTCATACCTGAGCTAAATACATATATAAATAAGGAAGCAGAACGTAATGCAGGTGTACTAACGGTAGATGGTAATCTGATAGTAGATGTATCATCTACTATGGATAAAAGTGACAAAAGTCCTACAGAAGTCTATATGCATGAAGTAATACATGCTATAACTAAGTTCGCTATAAATAGTGAAGAATTAGACGTGTTTCCTATAGTCAATGAACTAGAGCATCTGAGAGATGAAGCAGCTAAGATATTCACGTATAAAGATTTCATGCCTTCGAAATATCTAGATAAAGCTGAAGCAGTAAAAGCTGCACAGAAAAGATATGACTATATATTTAATCAACCTAATAGTCTACATGAATTCGTAGCGTATGGTATGACAAATCCTAAAGTAATGAATAAACTGAAGAGGAATAAAAGTAGAAAACCAAGTCAGAAAGGTGGAAGTCTATTCAAATGGTTGGCTGATAAAGTAAATGCGCTACTAGACGTAGTACTAGGTAAAGTAAGATGGAGTAACGTAGATAAGAGTATGAAAGCTCAACTACAACAACTGACGTTTGAGCTGATGAAGCATAATAATGAAGCTATACGAGAGGTAGAAAAAAAGAATATATCTACAGTGGGCAGAGTACTCAATAAAAGTAATGAAGTACTAGCGGAAGTGATAGATAAAGCATTCAAATATCTAGAAGGTAAGCCTGGAGAACTACCGAAACTACCGAAGAATGCATCTAAAGCTGAGTATACTCTGTATGTAATGAGATATCTACCTAAATTACTATTGAGAAAAGACCTGAAAGGTATAAGAAATACTACACTAAGTGTTCTAGGTATGAGACCTGAAGGTACTATACAGAATGTACTACGAGATGTAGAAGATCCTGATGGACTAGAAAGACAGATAGAGCAACTAATATCGGACTCTAATACAGTAGATAGGATAAGAGAACTAGCTGTAGATGTAGTAAGAAGTGAAGTAAATGAAAAGTTCGATAGAAAACTAGGTAAGATAGAAGAGGAAGCTATAACAATGTCTGCTATAGATACTGATCTGAGTAGTATATATAGTGAGTATGGAAGTAAGAAGGTAGTAGAACTACTAAGAGATCCAGAAGCTCTAAAGAAGCAAATCGGTACTGTAAAGACACAACTCAAGAGACTAGATCCTAAGAACTGGAACTGGAACCAACATCAGAGCCATGGTCTAGGATACTATATGGCTACTGGTAAGGCTGGATATGCTCAGAATCTGAATGCATACAACATAGCATCTGGAATACTATCTAAGAATAGAAGAAGAGCTGATAAGCAAGTAATGGCTAAGATAGATGAACTAGCTACTCTAACAGCTATGAGCTATACTGCTGAAGCATCTAATGGGATACTGAGTGATCTGATAGTAGAACAAGAACGTGGTATAAACTATATCATGGATTTACATGATGGTAGTAAGAAAGAAGCTAGAAATAAAATATTCGAGAATGACGTAAATACTATCAAAGGGTATAGTAAAGAACTGTTTGATGATACTATAGATGTAAAAGTAAAACCACTGAGATATAATGAAGATATGAAAAAAGCTGGATATGAGCTGATAGAGAAATTGCCTAAAGATCCTGCTGATCCGTCTAAGGAAGAAATGGGACTGTACAGGTCTGTACTGTATGTGAATAATAGCTACAATAGAGCTGCTACTAGAATGACTGATATGGTAAAACGTGGTACTGGTATGAGAGACATAGGGTATATGGAAGATGATGTGGTGTCTAGAAAGGTGATGGCTAAGAGGATACGAGAAGTGAAGGTAATAGCTGATGAAGAAGCTGCTAAGATGGAAACTGATAATTATACTTTCAATCCTGATCAAACTCTAAGTCCTGTACTGAGTCAAGATGGACATGTGACAGACTATAGATATATGATGGGCAAGAAGCGTAAGAAAGAACTACTGAAGCAAGATACTACTGTGAGTGAAGTATTAGGTAGAACTATAGCTAGTATTAGTGATAAGGTAGAGACTGATCTACAGAATAAAGCTGTACTGGAAATATTGTTAGCTGATATGAAAGAAAACTATATTAAGGGTATGTCACTAGGTAAGAATAACTATGAGTACGTGAAGATAGAAAACAATAGTCAGAATAAGCAAATAGATGAAATATATAAGTTGTTACCTGAGCATATGAAGCAAGCGATAAGGGATAGTAATAATGGGTATATAGCTGTAAGAAGAGATATGCTACATAACTATTTTGGATTTCGTGATAAGAGTATAGTAGATTTCTTCGGTATTCATCATATAACTCCTGCAATAATACAGAAATGGATAAGGGTGATAGAAAAGTTGTGGATGGAGATAGTAAGTATAAGTAAGGTAGATATTGTAATAAGAACACCTGCGGTATTCATAGGTAATGTGATAAGTAATTTTATGTATAGTGTAGTTAATGGGGCTAGTCCGATACGAGTAGCTAAAATGCAGATAAGAAATATGCAAGCTGTAACTACGTATCTGAATAAGCAGAGAGAAATAGAGAAGTTAAGAATATCTAAGATGGCTGGACGTAAGAATGTACAGAACCGTATAGATATGTTACAAGTAGAGCTATCTAAGAATCCTGTTCATGATCTAATGGAAGCTGGTATGTACCAAGCTATTGTAGAAGATCTGAATAAGCAGGACTACAAGTCTAGTAATAAACTAGCTCAAAAACTGAATGAAGCTACTACAAATACACCTGAGTTTATAAAGGATGGAGTAAACTGGCTGTATTTAAATGAGAATACTAGTTACTTTAAGCTGATGACTCAAGCTACTCAATATAGTGACTTTGTGGCTAGAGCTACAGAGTACCAACTACTGAAAGAAAGAGGAGTAGGTAAGCAAGAAGCTCTAAACAGCGTACTAGATGCTTTCGTAAACTACAGTAAACCTGCCTCAAGTTTTGAGGAGTACCTAAATAATATGGGTATGTTCATGTTTACTAAGTATATGAAAAGAATACAGAGAGCTGTAAGAACTACTGCAAGAACTAAACCTGTAAATGTACTACTAAGTATACTAGGGCAGGAAGCATTCTTCGAAGTAGATGATATACAAGATCAGAATGTACTCACTAGGAGCTACGCTAACTTTGACCAGTCGTTTAGTGATCATCTCAAGAGAATGCTTGCACCTACATCATTACAATTTGCTGGAATCGTGTCTGACTAGGTGTTCTTTCCCCTGTAGTACAGATCTGATAGCTGAAAAGAGTAATACTACTCCTACAGCTAACATAATCCATATAGACACGTATAGTGTAGCTATAAGAGCTATAACTAATAAAGCTACTAATGCTGTATAGCCTATAGCTTTAAGTATAATCATTGAGGTAGTCTTTTCTTCCACTCTTCCTTCCAATGTTCCGTATCTATAGATGATAGGAACTTAGGTGGAGAGAATAAAAGGTATATGGATGCTATAAATGAGCTGATAGTAGCTATGATCATTCCACCTAGTGTTGAAGAGAATAGAGCTGAAAGTATGACTAGGATGGCAACATCTAAGGCTGCGTCCTGATACCTAGAGTGTTCTACTTTCCATTTTATAATAAGCATATTGAAGGCAGCCGCTATAGCGATTATTACGGCCTCCATGACCTATCTCGATATGATGCTGTTTATTACGGCTGAATCAAGACCTTCTGTAAATTGGTTGTCTAAGATAGTCTCTATCTCATCTGGCAAGAAACCTAGCTGAATAAGTTCGTGTAGATTTACTGCGATGTCGATAAAGCACATTTTAGCTGCTTCCTCACGAGTAGTGTCTGGTGTTCCGCCCATAAGGGCTGTGTATAGTTGGTTTGTAAGTTTTTTCATCTAGTTCCTTTCATCTAATATTTTCTGTAGTTCTGCTTCTGGACCTACAAAGTCTGTAGGCTTCATCTGTTTTCCTTCAGAGTCTCTACCTACAGATAGTTTGGTTAGGTTTCTATCCATAACTACATTTAATCCTCTGTCTATCTGATCAAATGTAACACCTTGTTTAAGTAAGTCCCCATAAGTAAATACTAGTTTATCCAGTGCTTTATCGAACCTTTTTACGGGTTTTACTCCACCTTTCGGTAAGTAACACATTCCTGTAACTATAGTTCTAGATAGTTCTTTTGGGGACGTATCTTCCAATCTATGTAGTTTTTTAGCTAAATAACTAGTATCTAAATCTTCAAGAGATTCTTCTATAGTATATTCTGCTTCTCTAAAGTCTGAATAAGGAAGGTCTAGTAAACCAGCTTCCTTATTAAACTTGTATATCTTGTCTAATGCTTGCATTCTGTATACTCCTTGTATAAATATTTGTGCTGCTCAGGTAGTGCTTTCTGAAGTAGTTTAGCCATATTA
>ERZ890953.1280-NODE-1280-length-12909-cov-4.757352_pt1 | contig 12909 bp, 5 predicted proteins | sample MGYA00521264_ERZ890953 | MGnify/ENA primary metagenome ERZ890953 (study PRJEB32303, sample SAMEA104408629) | aquatic metagenome | biome: Brackish water; feature: Chemocline; material: water | place: Baltic Sea | collected 2014-10-26T21:54:00 | depth 200 m ... | reverse complement strand
CCGGTCCTATCTCCGTTTCGATCTCAACTCGCTCCCTCAGGGCAAGGTGCTCTCTGCCTCCCTGCGGCTCACCGAAGTGGGCAAAGTGAACGAAATGGGCGGTTCGTTTGAGTTGAAGATCACGGCCCTGAAGAAGATCGGCTCAGATGAGATCTGCGAATGGAACGAGCAGACCCTTAACGATACCAATCTCACCACCTGGAACTCGCTGCCGCAGAACGTCTCGGTCACGGAAGACGGCATGTGGTTCTTCGACGTCACCAAGGCAGTTACCGATTGGGTCAACGGCGAGCAGGACAAGCCGGGAACACCCATCATGCCCAACTGTGGCTTCCACTTCTACGACGATGCCTTTGGCAACCAGGGGGCTCCGATTCAGCGGTGGGTCGATTTTGGCAGCAAGGAGAGTCAGTATTCGCCACAGCTCAAGGTGGAGATTGCTCAGGACCTGGACGAAGACGGGTATTTCGGTGATTGCAACGAAGAGGACCCCGCCATCAATCCCGGGGCCGCAGAGGTGTGCGACGAGATCGACAACGACTGTGACGGGCAGGTGGACGAAGAGAACTGCGACGGTCTTGATAATGACTGTGATGGTCTCATCGACGAGGGCGAAGACCTGTGCGGAGAGGGGCAGTTGTGCATCTACCATTCATGCTATGCGACCTGCGAAGATGAGTGCGGCGGCACTACCAAACTCAAGTGCGTGAAGAACGAGGACCTGGGAATCTACGAGCGGTGGGGCTGCAAGAAGGACGGCGATGCTGACCCTTGTTTTGACTGGTACAAGGCCGAAGAATGTGCTCCCGGCGAGTATTGCCAGTATGGATACTGCTCAGGCAACTGCATCGACCTGTGCGATGTGGCTGATGTCAAACAGTGCGAAAAGGACTCCCTGGGAGATTGGCATGTCGCCACCTGCAAGGATTCCGATGGTGATGGCTGCCTGGATCTCTACGATGCCGTCCCTTGTGGTCCCTCAGCTTCCTGCGAAAACGCGATCTGTGGCACCGCCTGCACCGACTCCTGTGTGCTCGGCACTGTTGAGTGCAACGGGGCGGCTCTGGTCGCGGCCTGCTGGGACTTTGACCAGAACGGCTGCCTCGAAATGAGCGAGGTCGGCACCTGCGACCCCGCCACTGCGCCCTGTGAGGATGGGGAGTGCGGCGGCCAGCCGATTCCTTGCGAGGATGAATGCCTGGCCGGGGCTGCCATGTGTGAAGTCGTTGATGGTGTGGCGATGCTCTTCGAATGTGTCGCCGACCAGGATGCCGATGTCTGCCTGGAGTGGGGCAATTCTTCGGAGTGCCCGCCACCGGGTGAGTGCAACGGCATGAAGAACGGCTGTGCGGAAGAGGAGGTTGTGGACAACGTGGTCGTGGAAGGCTCGGCCGACGTTATTTCCGTGCCGGACATGGTGGCGGTGGATGAAATTGTTGAACAGCCGGATACTGCCCACAGCGATGTGCCGGATGTTGCCGGCAACCCACTCCCCGACGATCTTCAAGTGTCTGCAGATGTCCCCGCGGCGGATGGGGCAATTGGTGCCGATAGTAGTGGGGAAGAGCCGAAGAAGAAGGATGATGGTTGTTCCGCCGGGGCCGGGGCGAACCCCATGGCCGGGTTGGTATTGCTCGGTCTGCTGTCGCTGCTCCTGGCACTGCGATGCCGCAGGGAGCGACTGTAGGCCCCGCCTGAATTGCGCTGAACCTTGACCTCCCCCGGTCTCTCTGTTAACTTCCCAGCCAACTTATTGTTGAGGAGTAGTGCATGAATTTCCAGGACGTGATTCTTCGCCTCCAGTCCTATTGGGCGAAGGCGGGTTGCATTGTGACGCAGCCCTACGATATTGAGAAGGGGGCTGGGACCTTCAATCCTTCTACCTTCCTGCGAGTGCTGGGGCCCGAGCCGTGGAATGTCGCCTATGTCGAGCCCTCCCGGCGCCCGACGGACGGTCGCTACGGCAATAACCCTAACCGGCTCCAGCACTACTACCAGTTCCAGGTTGTCATGAAACCGAGCCCTCTCAACATTCAGGAACTCTACCTGAACAGTTTGAAGGAGCTGGGCATCGACCCGTTGGACCACGATATCCGTTTCGTGGAGGACGACTGGGAGTCCCCGACCCTGGGGGCCTGGGGACTGGGCTGGGAGGTCTGGCTCGATGGTATGGAGATCACCCAATTCACATACTTCCAGCAGGCCGGAGGCATCAACCTGGACCCCATTCCAGTGGAGATCACCTACGGCATTGAACGCATCGCCATGTATCTGCAGGATGTAGAGAACGTCTACGACCTGACGTGGGTTGGCGACGTGACCTACGGGGACGTCTTCCATCGCAACGAAGTGGAGTTCTCGACGCACAACTTCGAGGTCGCCGACACGGAGCTTCACCTGATGCTCTTCGACCGCTTTGAGAAGGAGTGCCTTCGCCTTTGCGACGACTTGGAAATGCCACTGCCGTTGCCAGCATATGATTACTGCCTGAAATGCTCCCACGCCTTCAACGTCCTTGATGCCCGAGGTGCGATCAGCGTGGCGGAGCGGCAGAAGTACATCTTCCGGGTGCGCACTCTGGCCCGCCGCTGTGCCGAGGAGTTCCTGGCCAGCCGCGAGCGTCTGGGCTTCCCCCTCATGAATCGGAAATGGGAGCAGAAATGAGTTCAATCGAGCGAAAGAGATACTTGCTGGAAGTGGGGCTCGAGGAAGTGCCGGCGCGCATGGCTCCCCCGGCGGCCAGAAGTCTGGCTGAGGCACTGTCCAAGGAGTTGGCGGCCTTGCGGCTGACCCCGGAGGCGGTGAGTCACTTCGTGACGCCGAGGCGCCTGGTGGTGATGATCAGTGGCCTGCCGGTTTGCCAGGAGGATGTGGTGGTGGAGAAGCGTGGCCCGGCGCGGGCCATTGCTTTTGACGCTGACGGCAATCCCAGCAAGGCTGCGGTAGGTTTCGCCCGAGGCCAGGGGCTGGACGTCAAGGAACTTGAATTCGTCCTGGTGGACGGGCAGGAGTACATTCTGGCCCGCAAGGCGGAGACGGGGCAGACCACGGCGGCGTTGCTCCCGCCGCTTCTGGAGAAATGCCTGGCGGGACTGCGCTTTCCCAAGTCTATGCGTTGGGGAACCCAGAGCACGGCTTTTGTGCGCCCGGTCCACTGGCTGGTCTCGCTGCTGGGCGAGGAGGTTGTGCCTTTCTCCTATGCGGGAATCGAAGCGGGCAGGCTCACCTACGGCCACCGTTTCATGGGGGCCCGGGGCCCGCTAGCCGTGGCCAATCCCGACGAGTATCAGGGGCTGTTGGCAGAGAACTTCGTGCTCATCGACCCCGCCGACCGACAGGCTCGCATTCTGGAGGGGTTAGCGGCCATTGAGAGGGAGAATGGGTTTGCGGTGGTGCGGGATCAGGAGTTGCTCGACGAAGTGACTCATCTGGTGGAGTATCCAGTGCCCAGCCAGGGTACCTTTGACCAGAAGTTCCTGGCCATGCCTGCCGAGGTCCTGGTCACCTCCATGAAGTACCATCAGAAGTTCTTTGCCGTTTACGATGGTGACAAGTTGGCCAACCGGTTCGTGGTCATCAATAATACCAAGGCGCGGGATGCATCGCTGGTAGTGCGCGGCAATACCAGGGTGCTCACGGCCCGCCTTGAAGATGCCCTCTTCTTCTTCAACGAAGACCGCAAGCAGGGGCTGGAAGGTTACCTGGAACCGCTGGGCGGCCAGACTTTCTTGCGCGGCCTCGGGTCGATGCGGGAGAAGGGAGTGCGGGCGGCTTCGCTGGCGGCGCGGGTGGCCGGATTACTCTTTGCCGATGCTGCGGTGGAACAGACTGCGGCGCGGGCCGGGCTGTTGTGCAAGGCCGACCTGGCAACCCAAATGGTCTTTGAATTCACAGAATTGCAGGGAGTCATGGGGCGGGAGTATGCCCGACTTTCCGGCGAAGGCGATGCCGTTGCCGAGGCCATCTATGAGCACTACCTGCCGCGCTTCTCCGGTGATGAACTTCCGGAATCGGCTGCCGGTGCAGCCCTGGCGTTGGCTGACCGACTTGATACCGTGGTGGGATGCTTCCATCTGAAGCTCATTCCCACGGCAACCAAGGACCCCTACGCGTTGCGGCGTGCGGTGTTGGCCTGCATCCGGATTCTCGCTGCGCGGAAGGTGACTACGCCGCTAGCCGATTTTGTCCAGGCATCCATTGAGAACTTCGGTGATGTCATTGCCGGCGACCGGGAGCAGTTGCTGGCGCAGGTGATGGAATTTGTTGCCGGGCGGCTGCGCAACTGGCTGGCCGAGCAATACGCGACTGAAGTGGTGGACGCGTGCATGGCCTCCGGTTTTGCCAATCCTTATGACGTGCAGCAGAAGTGCGAAGCTGTGGAAGGCCTGCGCGGGCGCCCCGACTATGAAGACCTGGTGCAGGGGTTCAAGCGGGTCATCAACATCACCCGCAAGGCTGCAGACAATGATGCCGTCTTTGCCCCGGAGCGGCTCGTGGAAGCGGCGGAACGGGACCTCTGGGAGTCCTTTGGAACTCTCCAGGCCACGGCCGCTGCGGCGCTGACAGAGCGGCGCTATGGCGTGGTAATGGCTCTATTGGTGGAATTGAAGCCGGCCATCGACCGCTACTTTGATGATGTGATGGTGATGTGCGACGACCTCACCTTGCGCGGCAACCGTCTGGCCATGCTTTCCAAGATCGGACACTTCTTCCTGGAGTTGGCCGATTTCACCAAGATCCTGGCCTGAGGCGACCATGGGGGGAGCTGCTCAGAGCGGTTCTTCGGCGTTGCTGGTCGTCCTGTCGGGCGGCCTCGCAGTCTTCCTCGTCATCCTCGCCTTTCTTATTTATCGCACCGGTCAATCTGCGCCGGCCTATGAGCGGCTCAGTCGCTGGGGGTCGGGCCTCAGCCTCGTCTTTGGGACCCTGCTATTGCTCTTCTGCTTCCTCGAAGTGATAGCTCGGGTGATGATCCCCGGGGGCTACCTCAAGCGCCGGCCGCATCGCGGTTCCGACCCCGGTGCCATTGTCGAAACTCTGCCCGATGGACGCGCCTACTGGGAGTATCGCGGTGATCAGGGGTTTGACGAAGCGGGCATGAGAGAGGCGCCGGTGGTGGCCGACGCGGTATGGCGCCTGGGGGTCATGGGGGATTCGGTGACTTACGGTGTTGGCGTGCCGGCAGAGAAGCGGTTCATTCACCTCCTGGCCGGGAGCTTGGAGCAGCGGTGCGGCCCAGTCCAACTTATGGATGCCGCGGTCCCGGGATACTCCCTGCACCAGGAGCGGCTGGCCACGGAGCGCAAGGTGCTGCCGCGCCAACCTGATTTGCTCTTTGTCGGTGTCTACTCCAACGATACCGTTCAGTTCACCGTGATCGGGTCCACTGCCTACGACGTGCGGGTCAACCTCGAACAAGGCTTCCCGGTTTTTTCTTTCCTGCCGCTTCCCGATGTTGTCAACGCCTTGCTGTTGCAACATTCGGTCTTTTACCAGTGGATGACTCTGCGGGGGATGGCAGCAACAGACAAGGTCAGCGGCCGGGAGGACCAACTGCTGACCATGGCCCTGGATGATCTGAACGAGATGCGGCGTGCCTGCGTCGCGCAGGGCTGTCGCATGGTTGTGGCGCTCTTCCCGGAGTTGGACGAGCCTCTCTCTGGACCGGAGCCGGATGGCACTGCCCGTTTTTACGGGGCTCTTCGTGCCTGGGCAACAACTGCTGGGGTGCCGATTATCGACGTGCGGCAGATGTTGGCGCAGGAAGACTACTTGAAGGTCCGGCTGGATGAGTGCTGCCATTACAACGAGGATGGCCACGCGCGGGTAGCTGCCGGGCTTGAAAAGGAATTTGACCGCCTGGGATTACTGCCCGCTCCGTGTCGGTAGGACTTTCTTCGCTTTGCCGGAGACTTCGTAGACCACTTCAAATCCGCCCATCTGCACTGCGTGCCTGTATAGGAGCGGCGGGGGTCCGGGAACATCAGCTGGCAGCACCACGTGGTACTGGATGCCAGGAGTTGGGGCGTAGGAGTAGAGGAGGCGGCTTTGCGGCCGGGTGAGTGGCGCACCGAGGGGGGCCAGGGGCACGGTCGACGGGGCGGTGGGAGCTTGCGGTTGCGGAGTGGCCAATTTGGTTGAGGGTGGTGCCTTTGCTGCCAGCTGCTCCTCTTGGCTGCGCTTCGCTTGAAGTTCCGCGGCCAGGGCCAGGCCCGTCTCAGTCATGAAGATGTCCTGGTCACGCTTGCCGTGGCGACCGTATCCCCATTGATAGGGCAGGCCATGGAAATCGCCGAGGCCGACGGCGCGGCGCTGGATCAGTCCTCGCTTCAGGAGTCGGTTGATGACGCGGGTGAAGGTCGCCTTGAAGGTCCGGTCGGTTTCCGCAAGTCCGTGCACTGGGGCAGGCCGGGTTTTGCCCCGCCGGTGCGCCATGCGATACATGACTTTGCTGCGGATGGTGCCCGCCGGGATCTGGCTGGCCTGGAACTGCTCGTGGACCACGGCCAGATCGAGGAGGAATTCCTCCTCCAGGGGGGTCAGATTATGCTCGCTCATTTGCTCGCCAGGCGGAATTTGCCGCGGGAAAACTGGAACTTGCGAACTGATACTGTCTCTTCGGTGGTGAGCTTGCGAGTGAAGTCCTTGCGGATCTCGTAGCGGCGTTTGCCGCTTTGCACCTCAATGTCCAGGACGTCATCTCCATTGAGGTCCTTGAAGGCGACGTGCTTGAAGCGAGCCGTCTCAAGGGGTACCCCGGGGCCGTCATCAAGGGTTCGAGCAGTCCAGAGTTCCCGAGTGCCGCCACCCGAGAAGGCATGCACCGCAAGGTCTCTGAAGAGGTAGCCGCCTGGGGCTTCGCTTTCCACCTCAAGGACCAATTCCAGGACCCCATCGTGCTGAATGTCCAGCGCTTCGTAACGGGTGACGACGGCGCGGGGTGCCTGCATTGCCGTCGCGCCCACAACCTTGCCAGGGGCTGTTGGTGTGCCCGAGATGAGGACGGCTCCGGCGTATTCGTTGGTCCACTCTGCGCCCGCGGGATTGACCACCTTGACGAAGAGGATGTGGCCCTCGTTGCTGGCCACGAAACCCCCGGCGAGGGCAACGGTGGCGATGGAAACCTGAATCGGTGCGGTATCGAAGGGATAGAGCTTCTTGGCGCCCTCCAGCTTGAAATCATACCAGAAGCCTCGTGGTTCGCTGTGCGAGCTCCGTAGCTTGCCGCCAAAGAGTGTTGCGGCCAGTTGCTGCGCCTGCTTCACGGTGAGTGGAACCAGATTGGAAGTGGCGGCAGCAGTTGTCTGTCGGGGAATCTCGGCGGGGTCGCGTTGGAGCTGGGTCGGTTGGCGGCGCGAATCGGCCGGGACGGCGGCGGGGGACTGTCGCTGGTCCTCCGGGCGGGAGGGCTCTACGGCGACGTCCAATTCACCCTTGTCGTGGCCCTCGAAGAGGTTCCCGGCAAAGCTCCGCATCTTGCCGGCGGTGCGGTCCACCATCTCGGCGAAGGCTGGATTGGAGTGGTAGTACATGTACCCACCAACCAGCAGCGCCGGAACTGCCAGGGCAATGGCGATGGGCCAGAGCGAGCGGCGTCCCTGGGCCTTCTTGCCACTCTTCTTTCTGGCGGCCGGTTTCTTTCCTTTCGTCTTGGCTGCAGTCATCACACTCCTCCCTGGCAAGAGAGTATCACCGGGGGGCCGAGGCAGCAAAAAAGAGGGGCTCTGTAAGAAGGGACTGGGCCGGCGCGGCGCAACGCCCTTGCCAGCCTCCAGCCCCTTCGTCTAGCATGGGTTCCGAAGCACAATAGACCCGGCGTGAGGGGGGCTCGTACATTGCCGCTCGACTGTTGCCCTGGAAGGCCTGAAAGACGAGGAAGGACCATGCGAAAACGTTTGATTACTCTGGTTCCCGTGTTGCTGGTGGTGGTGCTGGCGGTGGTGGTGATGGCCGCGCCGAAATCGGTGGAGGAGCGCCGGAAGCTGGCGACCAAGGAGTATAACAACGGCAACTACCGGGATGCCTTTGTGCTCTATGAGGAGCTGTTGCTCAAAGAGAAGGGTGTGCCGGAGAGTCTGGTGCCTCAGGACTACAATATGGCGCTCAACTGTCTGCGCAGTCTGGGGGAGCACAAGTCGGTGGACGACTTTCGAGACCGGGTGGTGAAGCGCCATGGCGATAACTGGGGGTTGCTCTGGCAGGCTGCTCGGAGCTTCTTCCACGGGCATCACTATGGGACCATTGTGGCTGGCGAGTTTGAGCGGGGTTATCAGCGCGGCGGTGGACGCTATGTGAATACCGTGGAGCGGGATCGGGTGGCGGCGCTGGCGCTCATGGACCGGACCCGTGCCATCATCGAGGGCGATGCGCCGCGCGTGCCGCTCAAGACCGCCTCGGCGGCGACTGCTGAGTTCTACCGCGAGTTCGCCAACATGTTGGTGGGCTATCGGGGATATCAGGGGGCCTGGCGGCTCCTCTACCTCACTGATCTCAACGATCTTCCCGACTATGTTGATGGCTACTACTATGACAACTACAACGTCGCCGGCGCGTCGGTGGACGAGCAGGGCAATCCCATCTTCCATAAGGTACCCGAGAGCTACGCTGCGGCAAAGACCGACGGTGAGCGCTGGCGCCACTTCATGAAGCGGGCCATCGCTGCTGATGCCTCGGTGCGCGCTGCGGTGCTCTACGACTATGCGGCCTTCCTTTACAACCAGTTCGGGGTCCACACCATGGCCTACTATGGCCGCGCTTACGGCCAGTCGGGAGCGACTGGCGAGGATGGCACGCAGGAGGGCCCCTTCACCCTCCATACGCTTGAAAACGATGAATCCATGGCCCGCCTTGCAACTGGCGTCAAGCGCTTCAAGATGCCTGATGATGCCAACTACATCCAGCTCTACAAGGAGTTGAAGGCCTGGACCAACCTGGCGCAGATCTTTGAAAATCGGCGGCAATATCCGGAGGCCGCCCGTTACTGGAAGATGGCCGGATACAACGACAACGTCGATCAGATCCTGGGCAACTGGGGCCAGTTCCATCAGACCGGCACGCATCCGTCGGGTAGCGAACCAGAAATCGAGTACCGCTTCCGCAACGGCGACGAAGTGTCGTTTGAGGCCCACGCCATCGATGTGCGCAGGTTGCTGCGGGACGTCAGGAAGTACCTCGAGTCCAGTCCCCGCGACCTCGACTGGAACCGGATGAACATCGCCAATATCGGCTATCGGCTGGTCCACGAGAACCAGGGACAGTATCTGCTCGACCGGGTGGCGAAGTGGAAGCTGGCGCTGAAGCCGCAAGATAACCACTTCGATTCAGTGGTCAGTGTCAAGACGCCGCTGGTCAAAGCCGGGGCCTATCTGCTCACTGCGAAGCTCAAGAATGGGAACGTTTCGAAGATCGTCGTCTGGGTGGATAATACGGTCATCGTTCGTAAGCAGCTGAATGGGGCCAGCTACTTCTTCGTCGGGGATTCTGTTACCGGGAAGGTGCTGCCTGAAACGAAGGTGGAATTCTTCGGCTATCGCCAGAAGTACATCAGTGCGAAGTGGCCCAACCGAGATTACTACAAGGTCTACACCAAGAAGTTTGCACGCACTTCAGACAAGAATGGCCAGGTCATCGTCAAGCCCGGGGAGTACTCCACGGATTACAACTGGTTGATCTCCGTCGATACCAAGGAGCGCCTGGCCTATCTGGGGTTCACCGGCATCTGGTATGGCAACTACTATGACTATGAGTACAACCAGACGAAGGTCTTCACCATTACCGACCGTCCGGTCTACCGGCCCAATCAGGCGGTCAAGTACAAGTTCTGGCTCCGCCACGCCAAATACGACCAGGATGATACCTCCAGTTTCGCCAACCAGTCTTTCACCGTCCGTATCCACAATCCCAAGGGCGAGAAGGTGCTGGAAGAGACCAAGAAGACCGACGAGTGGGGTGGGCTGGATGGCGAGTATCTGCTACCCGATGACGCCACCCTGGGAGTCTACAGTGTTCAGATCGTGAACTACGGGGGGAGCAGCTTCCGGGTGGAGGAGTACAAGAAGCCGGAGTTTGAAGTGACGGTGGAGGCCCCGGACAAGCCGGTGATGCTGGGGGAGAAGATCGTTGCCAAGATCAAGGCGAAGTACTATTTCGGGTCGCCGGTGGCCAAGGGCAAGGTGAAGTACAAGGTCTTGCGGTACACGCACAATGCCAGTTGGTATCCGTCGTCCTATTGGGACTGGTTCTACGGGGCCGGCTACTGGTGGTTCGGCTATGACTATGGCTGGTGGCCGGGATGGTCTCACTGGGGTGTCTCCCGGCCGATCTGGTGGTGGTGGGGCAGCAGCTCGACGCCGCCGGAAGTGGTGGCCGAAGCCGAGGTGCAGGTTGGCCCTGGCGGTGAGGTGGAGGTACCCATCGATACCGCCCTGGCAATGGCTTTTCATCCAGATCAGGACCACCGCTACGAGATCACCGCGGAGGTGACTGATGAGTCCCGACGGACCATTGTCGGCGTTGGCAAGGTGCTGGTGGCCCGGCGTCCGTTTAAGGTCTATGCGTGGGTCGATCGCGGCCACTATCGGGTGGGCGATGTGGTCCATGCCAGCTTCCAGGCGCAGACCCTCGATTCCAAGCCGGTGGTTGGCGCTGGTGAGCTGACCCTCTACTCGGTGAGCTACGACAACGACGGCAAACCCACCGAGAAGGTGGTGCAGCAATGGAGTTTGCCAACCAACGACCGGGGGACTGCGGAGCTGCAGCTTAAGGCTTCCAAGGCCGGGCAGTACCGGCTCAGCTACAAGGTCACCGACAAGGCTGACCATATGATCGAAGGTGGCTATGTCTTCGTGGTCCGTGGTTCCGGATTCGACGGCAAGGAGTTCCGGTTCAACGAGATCGAACTGGTCCCTGACAAGAAGGAATACGCTCCTGGCGAGAAGGTCAAGCTAATGGTCAACACCGACCGGGCCGGGGCCACGGTGGTGCTCTTCGTGCGGCCGGCCAACGGCGTCTATCTTGAGCCAGAGGTGCTGCGGCTGGAGGGCAAGAGCATGGTCCACGAGATTGAAGTCACGAAGCAGGATATGCCCAACTTCTTTGTGGAAGCATTCTCGGTGTACAACGGCAAGCTCTACACCGATACCCGCGAGATCATCGTGCCCCCGGAGAAGCGGGTAATCAACGTCACCGTCGAGCCGGACAAGACTGAGTATCTGCCCGGCGAGAAGGCTTCGGTGCGCATCAAGCTTACCGACCTCAAGGGCAAGCCTTTCGTCGGTTCCACGGTGCTGGCGGTCTATGACAAGGCCGTGGAGTACATCTCGGGTGGTTCCAATGTGCCGGAAATCAGGCCCTTCTTCTGGAAATGGCGGCGCAGCCACCAGCCGCAGACCGAATCGACTCTGACCCGGGCTTTCAGCAACATCACCCTGCCCAACAAGTTGGCCATGCGCCTCCTCGGGGTATTCGGGAACATGGTGAAGCCGTCGGAGGACGCGACGACCATCTCTCTCGATGCGAGTTCGGTTAGCGGCGGGTTGATGCGCGGGGGGGGCGGCGGCAAGATGCGGGCCATGAAGAAGTCTGAGTCCAGATCCTCGGGGGCCCCGGCGGCCCCCATGGCCATGGCCGAGATGCCGGCCGATGAGGCCGCTTCCCGGGCCGACGATGCAATGGCTGGGGATTCTGGAGGTGCCGAGCGGCAGCAGGCCCCGGCGCCCGGGGTGGAGCCGGCGGTGCGCACCAACTTTGCCGATACCGCCTTCTGGGCCGCGGCCATCACCACGGACCAGGAGGGCCTCGCCACGGTGACCTTCGACATGCCTGAGAATCTGTCGGGCTGGAAGGTGAAGACCTGGGCCATGGGCCATGGCACCAAAGTGGGTGAGTCCACGGTTGATGTGGTCACCCGCAAGAACCTGATGCTGCGCCTGCAGGCCCCCCGTTTCTTTGTGGAGAAGGACGAGGTGGTGCTGTCGGCCAACGTCCACAACTATCTTAAGACCGAGAAGGAAGTGACCGTGGTGCTGGAGCTCGACGGGCCGAGTATCAAGGCCTTGGACGAGCCGACCCGGAAGCTGACCATTGCGGCCGGTGGTGAGGAACGCGTCGACTGGCGGGTCAAGGTGTTGCGGGAAGGTGAGGCTATCATCCGTATGAAAGCGCTCACCGACGAAGAGTCCGATGCCATGGAGATGCGCTTCCCGGTCTTCGTCCACGGCATGCTGAAGACTGAATCCTACAGTGGCGTCATCCGGCCTGATGGCAAGCGGGCAAAGATCGAACTCACAGTACCCTCGGAGCGGCGGGTGGAGCAATCCCGCCTGGAGTTGCGCTACTCCCCGACCCTGGCCGGGGCCATGGTCGATGCTCTGCCCTACCTGGTGGAGTATCCCTATGGCTGCACGGAGCAGACGCTCAATCGCTTCCTGCCCACGGTGATCACGCAGAAGATTCTGCAGGAGATGGACCTGGACCTGAAGGACATCGAGGAGAAGCGCAGCAACCTGAACGCTCAGGAGATCGGCAACGACAAGGAGCGGGCGAAGCAGTGGCAGCGCTGGGACCGCAACCCGGTCTTCAGCGAGAAAGAAGTCAACAAGATGGTCAACAAGGGGCTCTTCCGCCTCCAGTCCATGCAGCTTTCGGATGGAGGCTGGGGCTGGTTCTCGGGCTGGGGCGAGCATTCCTACCCGCACACCACGGCGACGGTGCTCCACGGGTTGCAGATGGCACAGGCCAACGGGCGCAATGTCGATGGCAACGTTATGGCCCGGGGTGTTGCCTGGCTGGAGAACTACGAAGAGAAGCAGGTGCGTCTCATCAAGCGGGGCCGCAAGAAGAAGCCGAAGTGGCCCTACAAGTCGTCCGCAGACAACCTCGATGCCTTCGTCTACATGGTGCTCGCTGATG
>ERZ890953.1279-NODE-1279-length-12912-cov-7.122268_pt1 | contig 12912 bp, 7 predicted proteins | sample MGYA00521264_ERZ890953 | MGnify/ENA primary metagenome ERZ890953 (study PRJEB32303, sample SAMEA104408629) | aquatic metagenome | biome: Brackish water; feature: Chemocline; material: water | place: Baltic Sea | collected 2014-10-26T21:54:00 | depth 200 m ... | reverse complement strand
CTATGGGCTTCTCAATGTATTTGCTCACACCGAGGGTCTCCGCTTTCTTTGCCGACATCCTCTCACTGTAGCCGGTGCAGATGATCACAGACAGATGTGGGCGAATTTTGAGAACTTCCGCCGCCAGCCTGTCTCCGGTCATTTGAGGCATGGTCATATCGGTTATAATGACATCGAATTGATCTGGATCGGTCCTGAACCATTCCAAAGCTTCCATAGGTTTTGTGGTGCTTTTAACATTGTAACCCAACCGCTCCAAACGCTGTTGGTTCAGGCTCACCAAGGACTCTTCGTCATCCACAAAGAGGATTCTTTCAGAACCTCCTTTGATTTCTCCCTCGGGCTCTTTTTTTTCCTCAGCCGCATTTTCCAATGCGGGGAAATAGATCTCAAAGATCGTTCCCTTTTCAACCTCACTCTCAACCCGTATACCACCACCATGTCTTTTCACTATGCCATGAACCACCGAAAGACCCATTCCGGTACCCTTGCCTACTTCTTTGGTGGTGTAATAGGGTTCAAAAATTCGTTCGATAATTGCGGGCGCAATGCCTTCACCCGTGTCCCTTACTTTCAGCCTGACGTACTTACCGGGGGATAGTACCCAATCAAAACATGACTTTTCTTCCTGAAGCGTAATATTTTCCAGGTTCACTTCCAGGAGCCCTCCTTCTTCAGACATGGCATGTGCCGCGTTGGTTACCAGATTCATCACAATCTGATGGATTTGGGTGGCATCACCTTGAACATTACATAAATCACCCGAAAGGTGCTGCTTGAACGCCACGCTGGTGGGGACGGCAGACCTAAGCATTTTCATGGATTCCTTGATAATGGGAGTCATATTGAAGGGCCTGCTCTTTTCGTCGCTTTTGCGGCTGAAAGCGAGCAACTGCTGGACCATATCCTTTGCCCTGAGGGAAGCCTGACGGATGGCCTTTAAAGACATAGCGGCGGGGTTCGAATCGGGAATGTCAAAAGCGGCCAGTTCCGTATTACCGAGAATTACGGCCAAAATGTTATTGAAGTCATGGGCGATGCCGCCTGCAAGGGTTCCGACGGCCTCCATCTTCTGAGACTGTCGGAGTTGTTCCTCCAGTTTCCTCGACTCAGTGATATCCATAAAAGCACAATGGGTTCGAATAAAATGACCTTCTTCATCACGACCTATCCTTGCCATATAATCGACCATCGCTATGGAACCATCTTTTTTCAGTAAAGGGAACTCCACATTCGGTATCAGGTCATGGCGTTGAATGTTCTTTTTGAATCTCTCTTTGAAAACTTCCACCAACTCCAATGGTAGAAAATCACCGAACCATTTGCCAATGACCTCATGGCGTTCGTATCCGAGAATATCCAGCCAGGCCTGGTTTACATCAAGAAAACAGCCGTTTTCATCCAGTGATTGGTAGCCAACGGGAGCATTGTCAAAAAGCAGGTGAAATTTCTGCTCGCTTTGCCTCAATGCCTCCTCAGCCAGTTTCCGATCAGTGACGTCCAAGAAAACAGTATGTGTGGCAGGAGTACCTTCATACTCAATTCGTGAACTATAGAGTTCAACCCATCGGGTGCCCTTTATTTTATTGACAAGCCGAAACTCATAAGAAGGAGACACTTCTTTTCCTGAAAGTCGATCATTGAAATTCCGAAAAAAAGATTCTCGGTCCTCTGAATGTATCAACTCCATAAGTTTCTGGGGGCCAGCTTTTTCCAAATCCTCGCGTGAATAACCGGTAATGGCTTCCATTGGCTTACTGACAAAGCTGAGCCTCACAGGGTCGTTCTGTGCAATGACCAGCCCCTGTAGCGATTCCTCAACAAGACGCCGGTATCTTTCCTCGCCTTTTTTAAGCTCCCCCTGATCACGATATAACTCACGTTCCAGCATTTGAGAATTCAACTGCATCACCCCTACCACAAAAAAAACAGCTAAAATGATCATCGCAAGAAGAGCCATTCCGTGAATGACTCCCGTAGACATGAAATCATTAATAGTGTTTGCTGGCAGCAGGAAAAAAATCCCTCGAAATGCGAAAAAAATGAACAGCAATATGAGAGTTATAGTGAGCAGTTTATTCAATTTGACCAGAACATATTGGATGTCTTTAACAAGGACCAGGGTGCTAAAGAAAAAATAGAGGGCCGCAGCAAAGGAGATAAGACTGATACGAGTATTTACACTGGGTGAAACATAGGTAAAGAAGGGGACAAGGACAAAGGATAGTAAAAAGACCACTGCAAAGTGGAGGTACCATTTCACTTTTTTTTCGGCGATGGATTTAAATCCAAGAAAAAAAAGGGCTAAAGCCGAATAAATCACAGCATTTGCTACCACTATAGTGAAGAAACTGGAGAGAACGTGACGGAATGCAATCAGGAAAAATCCCAAACTAACAAGAATGGTTCCCATGGTCCAAGCGCCAAATCCTGAATAGGTCTTACGGCTGACAGTATAATAGACCATGGAAAGAGCCAGAGCAAAGACAGTTGCTCCCATAACGACTGAAAGAGTGCGTATGTCAAAAAATAGGCTCATAAGTGAAACACATTCCTGTTGAGAATTATAACCTAATAAAGAAAAACCTATCAGGACATCAATAATTCCAAACTATACTTGAGGTCACGGATCGACAACATAACGTGCATCATCTTTGCGCGGCCTTTTGGCCAATTTACGCCGGTTTTCAGACGCTTGTAAACCAAAAAATTGAAAATCATGAGCGCAACCATACATCTGCCAGCCTTGATCCCATAAACCTCCGTTCCTATTGCTCAGTTTCCAGGGCCACTGCCAGACCAGGAAACACTAAAGACTTTCAATGAAAATGGGAAATCGGAGGGGAATACACCTGCCCAAGATGTTTGAAGTAATGGTAGGTGCAAAACGGGCTTTGATAGGGTCAAAACATATTGAAGCGAAATATTGTTCACATATCATATTGATATTGCAGTTATTTTTAGCGGCTACACGCCTGAGAGAGATAGCAGATATTCAAACAAACTGTTTGGAAAGATTCTTATCATTCTATGTTTTCCGGTTTCCCAGGGATCGTGAATTTTGATGATTCAGGGCTGTGCTTTCCACCTTTCAAACGGAAGAATAGAATCAGCATCCTTCTGCATGCTGAGCCGGAAAAACGGGCGTCAATCTCCAGCTTTTTTTCGAACTCCGGGTTTGGGGTTCAACGGAACAATGATATAGGCATTCTTGCGTTATGCAAAGAAAATCCATCGAGGAAGGCGCCACGAGATGTTAGAATTTATAAACACGCGATCGAGTGGGCATTTTAAGTCATGCAACAGATCGGAAATTCAACTTATGTTAAAATTGTCTATGGTTGAACTCATAGAAATAGGCTTTTCAATCTTAAATATCCAACTCTGGGTATAATGTTTTTACGCAGTCAGGACATATGCTATGGCTAAAATTGGCTTCGGAATGGTCCCGGATGTAAGATTCAATCTGATTCCAGTAGCCCTTGTCATCACGTATTTTTTTGCACGAAGCACAGATCGGCAATAATCCGCTGAGGGTTCGGACCTTGGCGATGGCTTCCTGCAATTCGGTAATGAGTCGTTCACGATCTTGTTCTAAGCATTTTGCAGCGGTTATATCCCGTATGCTTTCGATGGCACCCACAACATCACCTTGCGAATTGTAAAGTCTGCCAGCCGTTCCAGCAAAATAGCGCCCGCCATCTCCCATGGACGGATGAAAGGATTCGCTCTCAATCAGCAGCCCATCATCCTCTCTGAGAGAAATGTATTCATTTTCCCATTGTTCATGACGCCTCAACACCAAGTCGATGAGTACGGGCCGGGGCTTACCGTAGAACGGAATGGCATACGCATGATTACCTTTCCCGAGGATCTCTTGCTTTTCAATACCGCTTGTTCTTTCCATTGCACGATTCTACGCAATCACCCGACCATCAATATCGATGACCCAGGTGGGATCAGGTAGAAATTCAATAATATCAGACAGCTGCTTTTCCGAATCTGCCAAAGCCAATTCAGCCTTTTTACGCGCGGTGTTGTCGCGGATCACCGCTAGGAAACATTCTTTCCCTTTAAAATGGATTTTCCCACCTTTGACATCTGTATGGGACGTTGTTCCGTCTTTTCGCACATCGATTGTTTCACCCGAGAAATTCCCTTTCTCTTCTAGCTCTTTCATGAACTGTGCGAAGACATGATGGTAGTCAGGATGGATCACCTCGAGGGCATCCATTCCGATCGTTTCCTCCCGGGAGTACTGGTAAACATCACTAAAAGCTGGGTTAACAAACTGGAACTTCCCATCCTTACCGATAATAACCAACCCATCAACCATGGTATTAACGACTTGGCGATATCGTTTCTCGCTTTCCCTCAACGCCTCCTCAGCCCGCTTGCGTTCAGAGATGTCACGTGCCACACCCAGAATCTCAATCGGATTCCCCAACTCATCAGGTATGAAATTCACGTGAACCTCAACAGGTATAATGTGCCCATCCTTATGAACCGTTTCAATCTCCATGATCTCGGGAATTTTTCTGTTGTCTGCAAGTGCGTTTATTAATTTTTCCTGTTGTTTCGCATATGATTCCGCGGTCACTGTATCTTTTGCTTTCAAAGAAAGCACCTCTTCTACAGAATAGCCAAATAATTTTTCTAAAGAAGGGCTCGCATAAGTATATTGTTCACTTTCTAAATTTATTTTATAAATAATATCAGCGGAGTGTTCGGCAAGAAGTTTAAACTTTTCTTCACTATCGCTGAGCGCTTTCTCCGCATCCTTTCGTTGTGTGATATCTCGTGAAACCCCATACATCCCTACAATTGCGCCGGTTTCATCCCTTATCGCTTTCACGATGTTTTCTATCCACACAATCGAGCCATTCCGGTGGTAGTATTCCACTTCTATGGCCACGGACCGGCCTGCATCGACATCTTTAACTGCATCCCGTTGGAGCTCTTCCAGATACATCGCAGTAATTCTCGCCATAGACTCTGGTGTGGCCATCTCCTCCAGTTTTTGCCGTTTACGTTCTTCGGGTGTAAAACCCAACACCTTCTCAATTGAGGGGCTCACGTAAGTGGCTTCAAAATTCATATTAAGAGTCCAGACGATGTCCCCCATATTTTCGGCCAGGAACTTGAATCTTTCTTCGCTCTTACGGAGAGCTTCTTCAGCCTCCTTCCGCTCAGTGATGTCTTGCATAAGGCCCAGAACGTGAACGACTCCATTTCCTTCTGCCACAACTGAAGTGGAAATAGAAAGAACCCTTTCCTCTCCGTTTTTGGTCGTAATCACCCATTCTTCTGCCCTAATATCATCCCCTATGCGCATACGAGCCATACGTTCAATTGCCTGGTTTTGAATATCCGGATCTGGATACATTGTTTGATACCAGCCAAGTCTATTAATTTCATCCAACGTGTAACCTGTGATTTCAGTCATTCGAGGATTCCAATGCGTAAATTCCACATTTGGGTAATCGGAAATATTATGGCAGAGGCAAATTCCTTCTGCGGCGCTATGAAGTAGATTTTCTAACATTGAAGCATGTTCCCGGAGCGTCTCCTCCGCTCGCTTGCGTTCAAAAGCTTCACTTTCTAATTTAATGACCTTTTTTTCCAATTCTTCATAGGTGGGTTTTACAGACATTATATCTTCCATTCTTGAAATGAGGTGGTTATGGTTTTTCGAACTCTGCCCCGTGTTTCCAGAAGTGCGTAGTCAGATTACATCGAAATGGAACATAGATTGGGGTAGGGTATAGATTATTAAGGCTAAGGATTAAAATAACTGAGAATATTTCAAAAATCAAACCAATACGCGCATTGTAGCGTCTCACATCCGCCAAAATTTCGCAAGGCTGGAAGATATATCCTTCACATTTGCCTGGGAATATCTTGACAAAGGTCCAGTATATTGGCAGGTCAAAAAACGTGTAATATATTCAAGTCTGAGAAATTTACAATACTTTGATATCGTATTAGCGTTTTATCCATAGTCCCGCCCAAAAAATAGCTGGATCTCTGGAATCAAGCACAGGCATTCTTGAAAAATGTGATTCTGTCACACAGGAGCGGGATTATTGATAAAACAATATGAACGATGCCGCGATTTTGGCATGAAAGATATTGCTGGTTTCTCCAAAAATATTGGACCACAATATCTGGTATGACCTACAATATTGGAAAAGCGTTGTTGTCGGGTTTGGGAACCGCTTAGTGAACCCAGGACTTACTCTACCACAACGGAAGGCTGCCGGAGGTATTGTTCTGTGGGATGAAAATTTCTTGACGAAACAGTTGTATAGGAATCTTTAATCAGGCCCTGAAGGTCTTGCCATTACCGAAAAGACCCTGAATACCACCATTGAGAGACACGCGTACTAACCAGATTTGTAGAAATCTTCTTACGGGTATCATCTCAAAAAGTATCAAACCAGAACTTCGCCCGGATGACCGAAGGCACGAAGGATCCCTTGTGGGAATAACCGCCTACATCCACCACTTCGATATCTTTAGCGCCCAGGGCTTTCATTTTGTTGCACGAATCTACTGAGTAGGAATAAGGCCAGAGTTCGTCATCTTTCCCGGTATACAGCCGGGTTGGGGTGATAGCTGCAAAATTGTCAATAATATTATCTTTCATTGCTTCATAGAAGGGGTGTGTCTTCGCGTCGACTTCATTTATGAAGTTCGGCTGCAACAAACCTTCCAGGGTTTTAGGAAGCATCTTATACATTTCGTCTCCATTATGCGTTCCGTCATCTATGCTTAGAACCTGGCTGTCATAGGGAGGCAGGAATAATTCGCTCAGGGTATCCTTAAATCCATAAATATACCTGTATGCCAGGGTTAAATGGACGGCCAAGGGCGAGCATCCGTGCGGGTTGGTAAACAAAAAATCCCATTCCTTCGGAACATTATAAACCCCGGCGATAGGCACAGAGGCGGTAAGATTGAAAGGCTGCTCCGAATCAGCGGTTTCAAGGTACTTTTGTACCGCCAGGGTTGTGTGCCCACCCTGAGACAGGCCGATGATAAACAGCTTGGAATTGTCTCTCACCGCAAGCTCACCGCAAAGTTCTTTCACGGCTTTCAGCATATCGGCGACCGATGTAGCTTCCGATTTCACATGAAGATAAGGATGCTTTACCTCGGATTTTCCCTGCCCAATGTAGTCAGGCATTGAAGTTATATAACCATGCCCCGCAAAAACCACCATGCACCCAAGAGCCTCCGGGCTCCTATCGGGGTTTGATGGCACGTCCTGGTTGTTGAACTGGGTGCCATGATGATATTGAACCACGGGATATTCACTGTCGGCTGGAGAAGGAAACGCCACGAGGCCCGATACGATAATCAACTCTCCATTGATATCCGTAGTATAATACTCAATAGAATAAGCCATCACGGCGTTGGAAGTAGCGATCATTTCGCTCACGTCAATGCCCGGAATGTTGGAAAAACCGCTCTCGATTGCTTGGGCCACTTGCTGGGCCGTAAATTCCTTGACCAAGTCAGCATTAGCAAGTTTTCCCGCATAAATATTTCCCCCGCTTCCACCATCATTGCTGCTGTCCGAGCAGCCCCCGGACATCAGCAGCATGCACAAGGTTATTGCCAATACCAATGACGCCATAAACTTGCCGGATCTTTTTGTTGACATGATTAACCTCCATTTTTTCAAAATTGAGCGATTCTTGACAAAAGAATCCATGTAAAGGACCTGTTCATAAGGTTTGGGCTTTTTTCATATAGCGCCAAAGGGGTCAAAACAGCCGGGTTCCAGAATACATATCAGATTCACAAAAATCCAATGTACGTTGGAGATTTAAGTTTTTTTCAAAATAGATTCATAATCTTCAGGGTAATGCTTTTTCAAACAAGAGTTACAAATAGTGTGGCTAAAATTGACTCCAGAATGTTTATGAATGTATGATTCAATTTGTTCAAAATACCCCTCATCGTTTCGAATATTTTTACAATAGGAGCAGATAGGTAAAATTCCACGTAAGGTTTTGATTTCTGAAAGGGCTTCTTGAAGCTCAGCAGTCAAACTTTCCCGTTCATCATCTGCCCGTTTTCGTTCAGTCAAATCTAGGCCGCAAGCCCAGTTTTCTTTACCAATTGTAATAAAACCCCATGATATATTCTTCTGGGTCCCGTCTTTACAAGTTACAATAACGTCCATCGGTTCAATTTCTGACTTCGTATCGATGGCATGTTTCACCTTTTCTTGCCATTCATCAGCGACAGCTATTCGATAATTTTCATCAGGGTAGGCTAGTCAGGAACTGCTTTCTCAAGCTCTAGTCGTGCGACATTATCGCCAAGAGGAACCTTCAAACTATTGAGAAATGACTGATAACTCGCCTGCTCTTTTGTAATGATGTATTGAGAGATATAATAGGTGGCATCTTTCTGTCCCTTTGCCCACAAACCTTCTCCACCGACGTAGGCTCTCAAGCCGGATAAGATACTGAATCCTGTTTTTCCTATGATGAAAAGCCCACCGATAACGAAAAAAATAACGAGAATTGTAGTGACAAATTTTACCTTTGCGCTCATTCAGTGTGACCATTTACCGTGAGTTAGTGAAACTTTTTCCAACCTCAAAAAAATACATGAACTGCCTGTTGCACTATATTGAGATATAGCCCATATGAATGGTTCTTGTCAAAACCCGCGTAATCTTGGCGGGGACCAAACATATTGAAGTCAAATTCTTTTTTGGATATCATACCGATATAACAAGTGATTACTGGTTGGAAGCGCCTGTGAGACATAGCCGATACGCCATTTTTGGAAAGGCTCTCGCCGATTCGAAACGCTGATATCTACTCTTGAGTGATGTCCTTTTGAGCCCTAAATAAAGAAAAGGCCCGTTTCCTTCCTAGAAGCGGGCCTCTCCTGCCATCTCAAGCCTCAATGATCTGAATCTTTAACCGCGGCATTTTCTCTTCGCAGAGCATAACCTTGCCACAGTCACACGCTGGCTAAAATATTTTTCACTTCCCTACCCAGATCCTGGGAAGGGGTTACAGTAACCATTTTACCTCCAATCGTAGCCGAATACCTGTTTTTGATGTCAGTTCGTTTGTAAGCCTCAGCCAAGGCGTCCACAATCTTCATTAACTGTTTTTGCGGGACACCCTTTTCTTCGGAAAGTGTTTTAAAATTGTGAACCTTGCCTTCTTCGACCCAGGCCATGCCAAAATTCTTTGGCGGATTACCAATGAAGACAAAGGCGCTGTCATCGGCAGGAATCACCTCCATCGGGTCTTTTACCTGCTCACTCAGTTTTTCCAGCGGATCTTTAATAGCTGCCAGGTTTTTTGCGGCACTCGTATCGGCCTCAAGCGCTGGATAGTTATTGCCACCCCCGAAAATTTTCCCTAGAAATCCCATGGCCACCTCCCATTTTGTTTGCTGTTGGCGTTGAGCTCCCATAAAGGCTTGGAAATGACAGGCAGACGCAGCCCCAATCTGGAACAACATAGCTTTGCCATGCAGATGGCGAATCAAGGTATTAATCGCAGATCAAAACGCAGTTACCAGGAGAGTTGCAGCAGATCAACTGAATAATTGTGGTGCGCCGCGCAAAATGAATTATGAAAGAGAAAAGGATGCATGGGTTTAACGGGCTAGCATCACCTATGATCTAGCTTTAACAAATTAACGTCGAACAAGTCAACTACCCCCAGAAGTCTTTTTGGAAAGTGGAAAACATCTTGACAGGGTCAAAGCATATTTCGGAAAAATTTTCTTGCCATATCATATTGATATTAAATTAGTTTATATCGTTTTGGAGGCTGAGATGCTAGCAGATGAATCCTTGAGATATCAAGCCCATATCAGGCCCCCTGGTTTATCAAGGTGGCCAACTCCGTACCCACTCCATAGCCTACTTTAATAATTTTCTTCGTTCTTACGATAAACAATTTTTCCACCTACTACAGTCATTTCCACAAAGTCTTCCCAACCTGTAACTTCCATTCCTTCCACGGATATCGGATACGCCAGAAGAAACCAATCGGAAGCGATGGTTCTAAGATCAATATTAAATAAGGCAAGATCTGCATCCTTGCCAACTTCAATGGACCCGATTTTATTTTCCAATAGCAGAGCATTTGCTGAATCGATTGTGTAATGGCGAAGTGCATTTTCGATCAGTATTTTTTCATTTGGCCCCCAGTCGGGTTCAAATTTATAGTTGAGCCGCTGAGTAGCCAGAAACAGGCCGTAAATCGGATTGAGTAAGCCTGCTGCCCAGTCACTACCAAATGACAGATTGATTTGATGGCTCTCAAGTGATCTCCAAGGTTCAAATCTTTGTAGCCGATCAAATCCAAGGCGTTTTTCGCCATTTGTGTTGCCGAAAAAATGATTCGGCTGCATGGCAGCGTAAATTCCAAGTCGAGCCATTCTCGGTTGATCCTGTGTAGGTTCAGGGAGGTCGCAGTGCTCAAGACGGTGGCGGGCGTCTCGGTATCCGTTCACCGTAATCGCGTTTTCATAAGCGTTAATAACGCGCCGAATGCCACCGTCGCCACTTGCATGGGTGCAGCACTGGATACCCATACCATCAATGATTTCTGTAACCTTATTGAAATCCTCCTGACTCCAGGTTGCTTCACCGTAGTTTTCGGGCTGGTCAGCATAGGGTTCCAAAAGAAGACAGGTGTGGCTGTCGAATACGCCTTCAATATATAGTTTGACCGAATCACCAAGCACCAGATGATCGTCGGATTCGGCGCCATAAAGGGCTCTCCAATACGCGAGATTTGATTTCAGGCCCTCTTCATCTTCAAGTGAATAGCTTCCCACATAATATGAACCGCGCACCCTCACGTTATCCAGCCCACCCTGACCACGGAACTCCAGAAGCAATGGGATGAACGATTTGTAGATCTGAACATCGTTGTAACCAGTCACGCCATAGGATAAACCAGATTTGAGGATTTTTGTGATTTCGTTAAACATCTCCTGTTTGATATTTGAACCGAGTTCCTCTATGGTATAGAAGTCCAGGGGGTTAAACGCGTGAAAATGCATCAGAACCCCCGTATATTCTCCTTCGGAGTCTACTGCAGGAGCAAGGTGTCTGAATGCAGTGGCATTCCGCTGTTCAAGCTGCTCAATCGCCATGTTGTTCAGCCAGCCGGTATTGCCACCATAAGACATGAGCAACATTGGACGATCCTTAATAATCGTATCTCCCAGGTCCTTGTCGGGCATTTCACCCGGTATATAGCTGTATTGCCAACCCACACCCATCACGATGGTATGGTGAGGGTTTTTTTCTGCATATTTCAAGACAAAGCGTTTAATGTCATCAACGCTGGTTGCTTTGTAAAGGTCTTTGGTCATCAAAGCCTGAAGGGCTCCGATCCAGAGTACATGACAGTGATTGTCGATAAATCCGGGGGTGAGCATATCCCCATGAGCATCGATTACCCGCGTATTGGAACCTATGTAGGTCAGTACACCGGTATCATCGCCCACATAGGTTATCTTTCCCCCACTCACTGCAACAGCCTCTGCCCAGGGATTTGAGACATCAGATGTGAAAACTCTGGCGTTCATTATGACCAAATCAGAACCAGATGAACCACCGTCACTGCTGCATCCCAATAAAAACAGACCAGTTGCGATTACAATTACCGTCAGGATGAAAAGCCTCTTTCTCATTTCTTCACCCAAATATTCCTTTTTTTGCATCTTGGAATTGAGCTTTTCACATATAGCACTTGTGTAAAGGAGTACACACATTATCTTTGCACGGCCTTTTGACCAATTTACGCAGGTTTTCGGACACTTGTAAACCAAAAAATTGAAAATCATGAACGTAACAATACATCTGCCAGTCTTGAGGCAACTGCCTTTTCCCCTATGGCTTAATTTCCTGGAATTCTAACGGGAAATAATAAAGAGCTTCAATAAAATCGGAAAATCGCACAGGCGATATATAAGTTCAGCATTCTGAATGAGTATCCGATGTAGGCGCAAAATGGTCTTCACCCCAACAAAGGATTATCGCTGATATATCTAACCGATATTACAATGCTTTATATCATTTAATGGGCTGCAATACATGGCAGGTATATCAGATTCACAAAAATCCAATGTACGTTGGAGTTATACCCGGTTTCTCCAAAAATATGGGAACCACAATATATGGTACCTAAAACCTGCACGCGTTTACCACTAAATGCTTGATATTCTCCTGATATAATAGTATATATACATCATAACGCCGACAAAAAGGAGACACCGTTATGATGCGTAAATATTATGCTACATTTTCCGAAAAGAACCTCACCGGGAACGCCGGCCTCGTCCATCTGGCTCGATTTGCCGAGAAGCTTGGACTTGGAAAAATGCTCGAGAAAACGCTTACGATCGAGCGTGGAGCCAATGCGGATTACCAAGCCGCCGATGCTATCTTAATGCTGATGATGGGCGTACTGACCGGTATCAAGCATATGGCCCATACCATCATTCTTAGAAATGATGATGTGCTGCGAGCCCTTTTCCGCTGGGATAAATTTCCTGATGCTACCACTTTTGGGAGAATCTTTCGCCTTTTTTCGCCACGCCACTGCAAAGAACTGGCTGATGTGGAAGATGCGGCGCGACGAAAAGTGTGGGCGAAAAAATGGTTTGGCAAAATTACCTTGGACATGGATTCGACGGTCCGTGGCGTTTATGGCTCACAAGAGGGTGCCGAAAAAGGGTATAACCCCAAAAAGAAGGGCCAAAAGAGTTACCACCCTCTCCTATGCTTTGTTGCCGAAAACCGAGAATGCTTACACAACTGGTTTCGCGCAGGCGGCGCCTATTCAGCTAACGGCTGCGTGGAATTCATGAAAGAATGTTTTGCTCGGCTCCCCAAACGGGCATGGTCGA
>ERZ890953.1278-NODE-1278-length-12922-cov-5.969068_pt1 | contig 12922 bp, 11 predicted proteins | sample MGYA00521264_ERZ890953 | MGnify/ENA primary metagenome ERZ890953 (study PRJEB32303, sample SAMEA104408629) | aquatic metagenome | biome: Brackish water; feature: Chemocline; material: water | place: Baltic Sea | collected 2014-10-26T21:54:00 | depth 200 m ... | reverse complement strand
CTTCGTGAGGCGGAGCGTGAGCACGTGCCGATCTTCGTCGCGCGCGGGGATGAGCACCGAGACCGAAGGGAGCTCTGCTGTGGGCTCCGGCAGGGGCGGGGTGCGGTAGCGGACCATGTTGACGATGAACAGGGCCGCCGGAGCGATCGCCAGGATCAAGACCAGGAGCGAGAGGGTGGTGATCACGGGGCCTGGTCCTCACGACGCTGCCGCTGGGCGATGACATCGGCGTGGTCACGTGCATAGGGGCGGCCGCCCAGCCGCGCCAGCAAGCGGCGCCAGCGGTCGTAGATGGCCGCGGTTCCGCTTCCTCCCACCAGCAGCGTCTCGAAGCCCGCCGCTCGGCGCGAGATGGCGTCCTGGGCCAACGCGTCCTGCGTCTGGGTCAGCGCTTCGCTCACGGCCTGGGTCCAGTCATCGACGCTCCTGATCGTCCCATCCTCCACCACGATGGGCTCGCCGAAGCGGACCAGGGCCTCGGGCAAGCGCTCGGTCCAGAACGTGTACTCCAGGGCCACCGGGAGGATGGCGCCGCCCTGCAGCCTCCGCGCCAGGTGACCCACACCGGGGCGCAGGGTGAGCGGTCGCTGGCGGACATCCGTGAAGCGTCCCTGGGGTGTGATCCAGAAGGCTGCATCCCGGCGAGGTAGCACCTGGTCCGCGACCTGCACCAGGCGCTCGAACCCGCCACGGGTCCCGGGCTCGATGCCGAAGAAGCCCAGCCGCTCGAAGAAGCCGTAGCGCCCGAGGGCAGCATCTTCGATGGGCACCACGTGCGCCCGCCCAGCGAAGCGCTCGGAGAGGACGAGCCCCAGCATGGGATCCCACCAGGAGGGGTGGTTCAGCGCGATCACCAGGGGGCCATCCGGCAGCGCGGGCCGAGAGCCTTCGTTCGCGAGCCGTACAGCGTGGAAGTGCTTGCGGACGAAGCGACGGCCGTACCAGCGGAACAGGGCGATGAGCCAGTGCCAGCGGCGATCGAGGGGCGATGCGCCATGGACTGTGGGCTGCAGCGTCGATGTTTCGCTCGCCATGTCCACCTTCCCGGTGCGGGCGGCGCTCACGGGTCACCATCCGCCAAAAGCCCTTGGATATCCTCGCAGCGAGTCCCCGTCGGCACCCTCACCAGCTGAAAGCTGCCTTCGTCGTTGAGGGGGCGCACGATCGGTGAGCGGCCGAAGGCGCTGTGGGATGCGCCGATCACGTGCTGCTCGAGCCTCGAGACCATGGGCCGGCCCACGACCCTGTCGGGAGACACCAGTTCCCCCTCGAGGAAGGTGTGGTTGGCCTGGGTCAGGTAGATCGCTACCGTGGGCATGAGCCAGACGTCGACCTTCACCGTGAAACCGGGTGCGCCGTCTCCTTCGTGGTCGAGGACGGCAGGATCGCTGGCTTGCTGGGGTGTGTGGCCAGCGCTCAGGCCTGGATCGAAGCCCAGGCTCACCTCGCCCAGGTCGACCTGATATGCCCCGTCGTTCAGAACGGGATGCACGCTGCGCTCAGGCAAAGCGTCGATGAAGGCCTGGGACAGGCTGCTTCTCATCAGCCTTGTTTGTCCAGTGAGGACCACATCACAGACCGAGTAGTGCTGGGTCCACCCATCCTCACCCGAGACCGTCTCCATGAGGCTGTAGGTGACAGTAGTGCTGCGGACATCACCGATGACGGGCACGCTGGCTGCGGACACGATGTGCATCTCCAAGGCCCACGTTCCCTGCAGCTCTGCGGTCGAGGCCTGGACGGCGCCTGCGGGCAGGCAGAGCGCCATTGAACAAGCCCATGCAGCGGTGCGAAAGGACATGGAACCTCTCAGAGCAGACGCTTCAGCCAGGCCTCGTCGCTCGGCTGGAAGGGTGGATAGCGCATCGAAGGGTCGATCAAGGTCCCCCTCCGGAGATGGGCTCTCGCATTGGAGAAGGTCTCGAAGCCGGCCCGGCCGTGGTAGCGGCCCATCCCGCTGGGACCCACACCGCCAAAGGGCAGCTCGTTGATCATCAGCTGCACCACCACGTCGTTGACCACGAAGCCGCCCGAGCGCGTGCCGTGCTCTACGGCGTCCACCGCGCCGCGGCGGGTCGAGAACAGATAGAGCGCCAGGGGGGGCGGGCGACGCGCCACGAACGCGATGGCCTCTTCCATGGTGTCGTAGGGCAGCACCGGGAGGATGGGGCCAAAGATTTCCTCTTGCATCAGCGGGCTTTCGGGGTCCGGATCCCAGACAATGGTGGGTTGCAGGTAGCGCTCATGGAGCGCGCTTCCGCCACCGATCACCTGCTCGTGGCCTTCCAGTAGATGCAGCAGACGCTGCAGGTGTCGTTGGCTGACGATACGCCCGTAGTCGGGGCTCGTGTGGGGATATTCGCCGTACAGGTCCCTGACGGAGCCCACCAACGCCTCTCGGAAGCGGGTCGCTACGTCGCGCTGTACGAGCACGTAGTCGGGGGCGACGCAGGTCTGGCCGGCGTTCATGAATCGGCCCCATGCGATACGGCGAGCCGCCACGCGTAGATCAGCGCTGTCATCCACGATGGCGGGGCTCTTGCCACCCAGCTCGAGGGTCACGGGGGTCAGGTGCCGGGCTGCGGCGATCATGACCTTGCGTCCGATGTTCCCACCGCCGGTGAAGAAGATGTGGTCGAAGGGAATCTGAACGAGAGCCTCGGCCACCTCCACGCCTCCCGCCACGACCTGGACCACCCCGGGGTCGAGGTATTGTCCCAGACGCTCCATCAGGACCGTCGCGCTGGCGGGGGCCAGCTCGGAGGGCTTGAGCAGCGCCGTGTTGCCCGCTGCCAAGGCCGCCACCAGCGGCGCCAGGAGAAGCTGGAACGGGTAGTTCCAGGGGCCCAGGATCAGCACGGTCCCCAGCGGCTCGGGCTGGACCCAGGCGCGTCCGGGCTGGACGATCAGTGGCGCGGACACGCGCTGTCGCCGACTCCAGTGCTTCAGGTTCTTCGTGGCGTGCTCAACCTCGGAGAGGACCAGCCCCACCTCCGCCGTCCAGGCTTCGGCCGGCGGGCGACCCAGGTCCTCCTTCAAGGCTCCGGCGATGGATGAGGCCTCTTCCGCCAGGAAGCGGCCCAGGTCGTTCAGAGCCTGCCTGCGCCAATCCAGATCCCGGGTCCGTCCACTCCGGAACGTGGCGCGCAGCATGCCCACCTTGTCTTGGAGCTGGACGCGGTCCCCAGGGCTGTGTGTGGGAGCGGGTTGTTCGTCGCCTTGGAGCATCTTGGTCTTCCGATCCGATGGTTCAGGTACGCTGTTCGAGCCACTCCACCAGACCCTCGCGCTGGTCCTGGGGGTCGGCGGTGCCTGGGAGCGGGGTCGCGGACACCCGGCGGCGATCGAACCAGAAGCCACCGCTACCAAGTTGATCTGCGGATGCAGCAGCCAGCCAGGCGATGGTGTCGGCGCCCTGCTCGGCAGATCTCAGGATACCGCGGGTGAGGCGGTGGAACCGTGGCAGTGAGGTGCGGACCCCGGGGGTGTCGGCCCAGCCAGGGTGCATGGCGTGTACGCGGATACGCGGTTCGACGAATCGCTCCGACCACAGCTCCCCCAGCGTGACCAACGCTCGCTTGGTCCGGGCGTAGGCCACGGCGCCGTCGAACGGGGCGGCCGGGTCGGGGTCGAGGTGCCCCAGGTCCAGGCGCTGGGTGAACATGCCGCCGGATGAGACCAGGACGATCCTGGCATCGTTGGAGCGCTCGAGCGCCGTGCGCAGCGCCCTGGTGAGCCGGTAGGGGCCCAGCAGGTTCGTGGCCAAGGTCCGTTCCTCACCCCCAGGGGTGCGCTCGTAGACCTTGGGCAGGACCGCCGCGTTGTGCACCAGCACGTCGAGGGGGCGCTCCCCCCATCGCTCGGCCATCGATCCGATGCTGTCGGGATCGGCCACGTCCAGCAGCACGAGGGTCGGAGTGGCTCCAGGCACGGCAGCGGCGAGCTTCGCTCTGGCCTGCTCACCTCGCTCCTTGCTACGGCACGCGAGCGTGACCTGGCCCCCCTCGCGGGCCATGGCCAGCGCTGCGGCGAAGCCCAAGCCGCCGTTGGCTCCAGTGATCAGGGCGACGCGCCCGGACATGGCGTCGGAAGGCAGTGGCGTGAAGTTCCGCGCAGCCAAAGCGTAGCCTGGGGCGCCGAATGACAGCGGCACGACAGGTGCGAGGGCTCTGCTCAGCATGCGCCAGGACAGTGTTCGGGGGGCGGTCAGGTTGGCCTCCGTTCGTTGTGCGAAGGTCTACCCTGCGGGGCTGGTCGGCAAGGAAATTGTATGCAAATTGTACAGTTATGTCCATGGCGCCCATAGGTCTGTTGTCTCGCTTACAAGCTGATGGGACCCAGGTCGTCGCAGGGTCGTCATATACCTATACAATACCTGAACGCCAACCCTGGAACCCTGATGCTCCCTCCCATCATCTTCGCTGCTGTCTTGGCTGCCTCGACAGCCCAGGCCGTCACCCCGCCGCACGATAGCTCGCTGCTCAACCACCCGGATCGAGGCTACCGCTTTGGGCTTACCGCCGAGATCGGCACCGTCAAGGCCCTGGCCCACCGCATCCAGTTCAGCAACAACGGCACCATGTTCGACTACGTCGCGGATGGCGGCCAGGACATCCTGTTCCCGTTCACCCGGCTCACGGCGGATCTGGACATCGGTGAGCGCCACTCGGTGGTGCTGCTCTACCAGCCCCTGACCTTGCGGTCCGAGATCCAGCTCCAGGACGAACTGGTGGTGGACAACGGGACCTTCGCGGCGGGTGAGGCCTTGGACCTGAAGTATGGCTTCGACTTCTACCGGGCCTCCTGGCTCTACGATCTCCAAGCCGATCCTTCCCGCGAGCTCGGGCTCGGGCTGTCGCTGCAGCTGCGCAACGCCGACATCCAGTTCACCTCGGCCGACGGCACGCTGCGGCGGGTGAACCGTGACCTGGGGCCCGTGCCCATCCTGAAGCTGCGTACCCGGCAGCCGCTGAAGGGTGCCGCCTGGTGGGGGCTCGAGGTGGACGGCTTCTACGCGCCCATCAAGTACATCAACGGCAGTGACACCGACGTGGTGGGCGCCATCGCGGACGCATCGCTGCGCGTCGGCGTGCCCCTCGAGCTCGGCGGCGAGGCCTTCTTGAACCTGCGCTACGTCGGTGGCGGCGCCGAGGGCACGTCGCAGCGCTACGATGGCCCGGGTGACGGCTATGTCGAGAACTGGGTGCACTTCGTCGCCCTCAGCCTCGGCCTCTCGCTACGATAGGGGGCGCTCCGTGCGTGTGTTCGTGACCGGAGCGACGGGGTTCGTGGGACGCGCCTTCGTGGCTCAGCTCATCCAGGCAGGTCACACGGTGGTGGCCTCCTCGCGGAACCCCGACCAGGCCCGTGACACGCTGGATCCAGCGGCGACGGTGGTCGCCACGACCGACGACGTCCGAGCGCTGGCTGCCACGCTGGAGGGGTGCGAGGCCGTGGTGAACCTGGCGGGCGAGCCGGTGGCCGGGCGGCGCTGGACCCCCGCGGTGGTCGTGGCCATCCACGACAGCCGAGCCGGGGCCACCCGACGCCTCGTGCAGGCCATGGCCTCGCTGTCGGTACCCCCGAAGGTGTTGGTCTCCGCCAGCGCGGTGGGCATCTACGGGGATCGTGGTGACGAGCGCCTGGACAGTACTTCCCAGGCTGGAACATCACCGCTCGCGCGCGTGGTGCTGGACTGGGAGGAGGCGGCGCTCGGGGCTCGCGCCCTCGGTGCGCGGGTCGCGCTGCTGCGCCTCGGCGTGGTGCTGGGACCCGGTGGGGGCTTTCTGAGCGGCATGCTCCCTGCGCTCCGCGTGGGCCTGGGGGGGCGGCTCGGCAGCGGGCGGCAGTGGGTGCCCTGGGTCCATCTGGACGACGTGGTCGCCGTGGGCCTCCGCGCCCTGGACGACCCTGCGATCGATGGACCGCTCGATCTGGTGAGCCCCGAGCCCGTACGGCAGGCCGAGCTCGTGCGGCGCCTCGCCAGGCGGCTTCGGCGTCTGGCCGTGATGCCCGCTCCGGCGGGTGTGCTGAGGTTGGCCCTGGGTGATGGCGCGGCGGTCCTGTTGGACAGCGCCCGCGTGGAGCCTGTCGGCCTGGCGGCGCTGGGCCACCGCTTCCGGTTCCCCACGCTGGACGAGGCCCTCGCCGACAGCCTCGGAGCCCGGCCGTGACGCTGGCGCCGGGGCCAGGGAACCTGCCGGCAGATCGCGTTCGCCCGCTGAACGAGGGCGCGGTCTCCCCGGGCGGGGACTACGTCCTGTACTGGATGGTCGCCACCCGGCGTCCATTCGACAGCTTCGCCCTCGAGCGCGCGGTGGCCTGGGCCCATCGGCTATCCCGGCCCCTGTTGGTGCTCGAGCCCTTGGCCCTGGGCTACCCAGCCGCCAGCCCTCGGATCCACGCCTTCGTACTGCAGGGCATGGCGGCCAACGCCCGAGCCTTCGCCGCCCGCAGGATCGCCTACCATCCCTGGGTCGAGCGGTCGCCGGGCGATGGAGCCGGCCTGCTGGAGGAGCTGGCGGCACGTGCCTGCGTCGTGGTCACGGACACCTGGCCGGTCCCGTTCCTGGGCTTCTGGCAGGCCGTGGCGGCCCGCCGCGTGGCGGTGGCCGTGGAGGCGGTGGACGATGTCGGCCTGCTGCCCTTGGACGCCGAGCTCCGGGTTCCGCCAACAGCAGCGGTCTATCGGCGTTGGTTGCAGCGGCTCCTGCCGTCCGCGCTGACCCGTCCCCCTGCGCACGACCCTGCTGGGCAGGTCTCGCTGCCCGTCCTCGCCGGCCTGCCCGATGCCGTGGCCCAGCGCTGGCCCCGCGCCAGCCAGGTGCTCCTCGACGCTGACGAGGACGCTCTGGCGGCGCTGCCCCTGGACGCCGAGGTGAAGCGAACCACCCGCGAGGGTGGATGGGAGTCGGCCGAGGCCCGCTGGCAGCACTTTCGCCAACATCGCCTAGGGGCCTACGGGGATCGCAGGAATCACCCCGGGGCGTCCAGCGGGCTCTCACCGTGGCTCCACTTCGGACATCTATCGAGCTGGCGGCTGTGGTCGGACCTGGCGCGGGACGAGGGCTGGACGGTCGGCCAGCTCGGGCCCCCGCGGGGCCAGAGGGCGGGTTGGTGGGGGATATCCCCCAGCGCGGAGGCGTTCCTGGATCAGGTGGTCACCTGGCGCGGCCTGGCCTTCCAGTGCGCACGGCACGATCCGGACTACTACCGCTTCCAAGGCCTCCCGGCGTGGGCCCGGTCCACCCTCGAGGACCACACCGACGATCCGCGCGCCTGGCGGTACCCACTGGAGGTCCTTACGCAGGCGGGGACCCACGATCCCATCTGGAACGCGGCCCAGCGGCAGCTGGTGAGCGAGGGTGCCATCGACGGCTACTTGCGCATGATCTGGGGCAAGCGGCTGCTCGAGTGGTGTGCCCACCCTGCCGAGGCTTGGGGCGTGATGCATGCACTCAACGATCGCTGGGCCCTGGATGGCCGGGGCCCGGTGGGCACCGCGGGGATCGCCTGGGTGCTGGGTCGCTTCGACCGCCCCTGGGGCCCCGAACGCCCTGTCTTTGGCAAGATTCGCTACATGTCGTCCGAGCGGACGGCGAAGAAGTTACCCCTGGCGGGCTACCTCGCGCGCTGGGCCTCAGTGGAAGACCCACCGCCTCAGCGTGGTAGCGACGTGGTCGGTGGTCCTGCCGAACGGGCGGGACACGAACGTGGCGTATGAGGGCTCCCCGAGCAGCCTGCGGCCCTCGACGGGGCCGATGGCCTGTATTCGTGAGTCCGCACACGCATCCCGTTCCGGCGGGGTGACGACCAAGTCCCTCTGCGTACTTTGTTCGTTCCGTCGCGAACCGTGTTGTTGGATGTCGCTGACGGGAAGCCCCTGCGGGTGTGGTTCGTCGATACTGGAGATCTCATGAAGCCCATCGTGGAGTTGAAGGACGTCGTCAAGGACTACCCGCTGGGGAAGGTGACCGTGCGCGCCCTGCAGCAGGTCAACCTCGCGCTGGACCGAGGCGAGTTCACCGTGATCGCCGGTCCCTCCGGCAGTGGCAAGACCACCCTGTTGAACCTGGTGGGAGGCATCGACGTGCCCACCAGCGGTGAGGTCTTCATCGACGGGCGCGAGACCAGCCTGCTGTCCGACGGGGCGCTCACCGCGCTCCGCCTGCAGAAGCTGGGCTTCATCTTCCAGTCCTTCAACCTCATCAACGTGCTCGACGTGGTCCAGAACGTCGAGTTCCCGCTGCTGCTGCAGGGTGGGCTCACCCGCGCCGAGCGGCGGGCGCGCGTGCACGGGCTGATCGAGCGGGTGGGTCTGACGGGCCAGGTCCGGCAGCGCCCGGGGGAGCTGTCCGGCGGCCAGCGCCAGCGGGTGGCCATCGCCCGCGCCCTGGTGACCCGGCCCGCCATCGTGCTGGCCGATGAACCCACCGCCAACCTCGACTCCGCCACCGGCAATGACATCATCGAGCTGATGCGCGAGATCAACCGGGCGGACCACACCACCTTCATCTTCTCCACCCATGACCCCGAGGTCATGAAGCGGGCCGACCGTGTGGTCCCCATCCTCGACGGGCGGGTGGAGGCCGACACCTACAGCCGCTCCCAGGCGGTGGCGGAGGAGCGATGAACGGCCTCGACCGCCTCGCGCTCATCCTCTGGATGGGCGCGCGCAATGTGGCCCTGCACAAGGTCAAGAGCTTCGTGGTGGGCGGCATCCTCTTCTTCGGCACCCTGCTGCTGGTGGTGGGTGGTTCGCTGCTGTTGTCCGTGCAGGACAGCATGGAGCGATCGGTCACCTCGAGCCTCTCGGGCCAGGCGCAGCTGTATTCGGCGGATGCCAAGGACGATCTTGCCCTGTTTCCCGGCGGCACCATGGGCTCCATGGACATCGGTGAGATCTCGGACTTCCGCGGCGTGCACGACACCCTGCTCGCGGTGCCCGGGGTGGTGGACGTGGTGCCCATGGGCATCACCGACGCCATCGTGCTGCAGGGCACCGAGCTGGACCGCCTCATCGACCGGCTGCGCGCCGCCACGGTGGTGGGTGATCGCGTCGAAGTGGCCATGCTCTCCACGGAGCTGGGCACCATCGCCCAGTCCCTGGAGGGAGACATCCAGGCGGCCCAGGCGGCGAGCGCGGACCCCGCCGTTCAGGATGCCGAGATCGAGATCCTGAGGCGAGTGGGAGATCCCGCTTTCTGGGCCGGGCTCGAGAGCGAGCCTGAGCAGGCCCTCACCTTCCTCGAGAGCCAGGTGGCCCCGCTGGGGTCCGACGGCAAGGCGCTGTATCTGCGCCTGATCGGGACCAACCTCGATCAGTTCGAGGCCTGCTTCGACCGCTTCCGCGTCGTGGACGGAGCCCAGGTGCCCGCCGGCGAGCCCGGGCTGCTCATCTCGAAGCGCTTCTACGAGACCCAGCTCAAGAACCCCATAGCCCAGGTCTTCGACGAGGTCCGGCAGGCCCGCGACGAGGGCCGCACCATCGCAGACGACCCGCTGTTGCAGGAAGAGGTCCGGCGCAACGTGCAGCAGCGCAAGCGGGTGCTCTTCCAGGTGGGGCCCGGCGACGTGGACGCGGTCCGCGAGGGACTGATGGCGGCCATGCCAGGAAGCTCCGGTGATCTGGACACGCTCCTGCAGCGCTTCCTCGCGCTGGACGACGCGAACTTCGACGCTCGCTACGACACCTTCTACGCGCTGATCGCCCCCCGCATCCGGCTGTACGACCTGCCCATCGGCGAGACGGTCACCCTGCGGAGCTTCACCCGCAGCGGCTACGCCCGCGCGGCCAACGTGGTCCTGCACGGCACCTTCACCTTCGAGGGCCTGGAGCGCGCCGATCTCGCGTCGGTGAACCACCTGGTGGACCTCACCACCTTCCGCTCACTCTACGGCAGCATGTCCGACGAGCAGCGGGCCGAGCTGGCCGACATCCGCGCCGAGGCCGGCGTCGGGGATGTGTCCCGTGACGACGCCGAGGCGGCGCTGTTTGGCGGCGGCGCCCCGGTGGTGATGCAGGCGGTTTCGGAGCCTGCGCCTGCGCCTGCGCCCGCGCCCGGTTCCGCGCCGCAGCCCACGCCCGCCGTGAGCGAGGCCGTGGCCCCGCTGGTCTCCGAGGCCGCGCCTGCGCCTGCGCCAAAGGTCCGCCCCGTGCCCGCCGCGGTGGTCAGCTCCGCCGAGGGTCGCGAGCACCCCGACCACACCCTCGACGACGGGCTCGTCCTCAACGCCGCCGTGGTGCTCGACCCCGACGATGCTCCTTCGCTCTCCACGCTGCAGGCGGCCCTGGACGCAGAGGGGCTCGAGGTCCAGGTGGTGGACTGGAAGCAGGCGGCCGGGCTGATCGGACAGCTCGTCACCGTGCTTCAGGTGGTGCTCTGGGTCGGCGTGCTGGTGGTGTTCATCGTCGCCATGGCCATCATCAACAACACCATGATGATGTCCGTGATGGAGCGGACCCAGGAGGTGGGCACCCTGCGCGCCATCGGCACCAGCCGCGCCATGGTGGTGGGGATCTTCATGGTGGAGACCCTGGTGCTGGGGCTCATCGCGGGCGCGCTGGGCGCGGGGGTCGGCCTGGCGGTGGTGGGGGTGCTCCACGCGGTGGGCATCCCAGCGGCGGCCGACATCCTGGTGCTGGTCTTCGCGGGCCCGCGCCTCTACCCCGTCGTCAGCAGCCCCTGGGTGCTCCAGAGCATCGGGCTGGTGGTGCTGGTGGCCCTGGTCTCCGCGCTGCAGCCCACGCTGCTGGCGGCGCGCACCTCGCCCGCCGTGGCCATGTCGCCCAAGGAGTAGGTCATGAGCACACTCTTCGGCATCGCGCTGCGAAACCTGATCCAGTCCCGCCGTCGCACGGCCTTGGTGGGGGTGGCCATCTCGGGCGTCACCACCGTCCTGGTGGTGCTGCTGGCGCTGGCCAACGGGCTGCAGGACAACCTCGTGCAGGCGGCTACCACCATCTCCGCTGGCCACGTGAGCGTCGCTGGCTTCTTCAAGCCCTCGGCCACCAACATCAACGCCATCGTCACGGGCAAGACCGCTATCCGGGCGCTGGTCGATGAGAACGTGCAGGGCATCGACTACATCGTCGAGCGTCACCGGGGCTGGGGCAAGATCGTGGGCAACGAGGGTACCCTGCAGGTAGGGCTCACTGGCATCGTGGTCGACGACGAGCCCAAGCTGTTCGACACCCTGGGGCTGGCCTTCGAGTCCGAGTATGTCGACGGCGGCCGCGACGAGGTGATCGGCGACGCCCGGGATCTGGCCCAGCCCGACACCATGGTGATCTTCGCCTCCCAGGCCAAGCGACTCGGCGTGCGGGTGGGCGACTCGGTCACCATCAAGACCGAGACCCTCGCCGGTCAGACCAACACGGCCGACGCCCGCATCGTGGCCGTGGCCCGAGACCTCGGGCTGCTCTCGGACTTCGCGGTGTTCGTGGACCGCGGCCTCATCCTCGACCTGTACCGCTACAACGACGACACCACCGGCGCCCTGTGGGTGTACCTGGATGACATCGATCGCTCCGAGCAGGTCATGCGCGACCTGCGGGTGGCGTTCACCGAGGCTGGCTACAACCTGCGCGAGTACGACGCCAACCCGTTCTACTTCAAGCTCCCCAAGGTGCAGGCCGAGGACTGGACGGGGCAGCAGATCGACGTCACCACCTGGCGCGACGAGGTGTCCTTCCTCACCTTCATCCTCACCGGCTTCGCGGCCCTGTCCTGGCTGCTCACCACCATCCTGGTGTCGGTGATCGCGGTGGGCATCATGAACGCTATCTGGACCGCGGTGCGGGAGCGCACCCGGGAGGTGGGCACCATGCGCGCCATCGGGCTCTCCCGTGTCCGGGTGCTCGGCTTGTTCCTCACCGAGGCGGCCCTGCTGGGCGCGCTGGCCAGCACCGTCGGCGCCCTGCTCGGCCTGGTGCTGGTGCTGGGGATCGACGCCCTATCCGTCCCCATCACCGCCGACGCCGCCCGGGCCATCCTGCTCTCCGACACCCTCCACCTGCGCACCACGCCGGTGACCCTGGTCAGCGCCGTGGCGGTGCTCACCTTCCTCACGACCCTTTCGGCCATCTGGCCGTCGATCCGAGCCGCGACCCTGCCCCCGGTCAAGGCCCTCCAGCACGCGGAGTGACCCATGCAGCGCCTGCTCGCCCTCATCGCCGCCCTCATCGTCTCCCTGCCCGCCGTGGCCGCCCCCACCGCCGACGAGCTGGTGTCTCGCCTGCGCACCGTGGACGAACGGCAGCGCAGCTCCGGGGACTTCCAGGCCCGGGTGTACCTCGAGCAGAAGGAGAAGGGCAAGGCCGACCTGGTGTACGAGGCTGAGGTCTACCGCCGCGACGCCGCCGACAAGCTGGTCATCTTCTTCACTCGCCCACAGGCCGAGGCCGGCAAGGGCTACCTGCGCATCGACGCGAACCTGTTCGTCTACGACCCCACCGTGGGCCGCTGGGAGCGCCGCACGGAGCGCGAGCGCATCGGTGGCACCGCTTCGAACCGCGGCGACTTCGACGAGTCCCGCCTCGCCGACGAGTACGCCCCCGCGTACGTGGGCGACGAAATGCTAGGCCAGTTCGAGGTGGAGCGGATGCGCCTGAGCGCCATGGAGGGGGTGGACGTGGCCTACCCGGTGGTGGAGGTCTGGCTGGACAAGGCCACAGGCAACTTGCTCAAGCGCCAGGACTTCGCCCTGTCCGGCCGCCTGCTGCGCACCACCTACTACCCCCAGTGGATCAAGGTCTTCTCGCCCTCCAAGAACGCCGACGTCTACTATGCCAGGGAGATCCGAATCTTCGACGAGGTGGAGAAGGGCACCAACACCACCATCGTGTTCCAGCAGGTGCAGCTCGACCCCCTCGAGGACTCCATCTTCACCAAGGCCTGGCTCGAGGCCAAGAGCCGATGAA
>ERZ890953.1277-NODE-1277-length-12925-cov-4.516395_pt1 | contig 12925 bp, 12 predicted proteins | sample MGYA00521264_ERZ890953 | MGnify/ENA primary metagenome ERZ890953 (study PRJEB32303, sample SAMEA104408629) | aquatic metagenome | biome: Brackish water; feature: Chemocline; material: water | place: Baltic Sea | collected 2014-10-26T21:54:00 | depth 200 m ... | reverse complement strand
ACCCCCATATATTCCGGCGGACATCTCCGTCATCGGCTTTTTGCAGTAAAGTCATATACGCAAATACAAAGCTTATCGTCGCCACGATTTCGGGCGTTTGGGCGGCGGGGCATCAAGGGGACCATAGCGTCCTGGGCCGGTAATGCTGTACAAAATTGAATAAATCACGACTAAAACGCCATACCCAATTACCAGTAGCAGCAATGCCACGCTCAAATTTGCGTATAAATGAGGCACACTGAATAAATACGGGGCTGTGACCGTCTGCATAAAAACGGCAGGCAATACAACCCATTGATTTTTACTATTAAGGGCCACTATTTCCACCGCCCCGGCATAAGCCATCACCGGCAAAATAATCAGCAGTGCGCAGCCAATTCCGCGCCAGATAGGGTGAACCTTCCAGGGGCGTTCTTTCACCGGTGTGCGGTTAAATCGATCATAACGTCCCATCGCTATACCTCCATTTGGCTTGCTTTTTCAATCGCATCCACAATTTTGTAATATCCCGTACAGCGGCATAAATTTCCCGTGATAGCATGCTTAATTTGCTCTCGCGAGGGTTGTGGATATTCTTCCAGCAATTTCGCCGCCGACATCACAAAACCCGGGGTGCAATACCCACACTGCACCGCACCTTCATGCACAAAGGTAGCTTGCACGGGGTGCAGCCTTTCGGGTTGCGCTAGCCCTTCCACGGTGATAATTTGAGCGCCATGTGCACGCGCCGCCGGAACCAGGCAACTCATCACAGCCACGCCATCCAAAAAGACGGTACACGCGCCGCACTCACCTTCCGCACAGCCTTCTTTTGTGCCAATCAGTCCGGCCTCATCACGCAACAGATGCAGCAAGGTATTTTCGTAACCGCGCTCGAAAGTGAATGGCTGGCCATTAATCATCGTTTGGATATTTTCTTGCCCGGTGAAGGTGCTGCCCGTAGAGGTGTGTGCAGCATCCCCTGGGGTAGCCTGCCCCCAGAGTAAAACGGGGTCGGACGGGAATTCAAGTTGCTCCTCGCCCCGGGAGATCGCGCCCAACCCGCGGGTAGTCAGCACACGCACCATCTCGCGACGATAGGTCGCTGAACCGCGCACATCATCGATGGGACGCGAATCTTGCATCGTCAACCGGGCGGCCTCGTCAATAATCTCCCCGGTGAGCGTCTTGCCCCTCAGGTAAGTTTCCGCGTTCCTGGCATGGATGATGGTTGGGGCCACAGCTCCCAGGGTAATCGCCGCATCGGAAATAGTATCCCCTTCAAACGTCAGTACGATCGCCAAATCCACCACCGAGATCGCCTGTGAGCGCCGCAAACCCAGTTTCGAAAAAACGCCGCGCTGGTTTTCGTTCATCGCCGGGAAGGCAATATCCACCAGCATTTCATCGGCGCGCATCACATTTTTGCGCACACCGGTATAGAACGTATCCAGCGGAATCACGCGCTTGCCTTCAAGCGAGCGTAGCGTGACCTGCGCACCAAGCGCCATCAGCGGCGTGATTGTGTCGTTGGCAGGCGAAGCCGTGATCAGGTTGCCCGCCACTGTGCCGCGGTTGCGAATTTGCGGTGCACCGACTTCCCAGGCTGCACGCGCCAGTGGATAGCCGCGCTCGCGCATCAGTTTAGAGGCCACACAATGATTGTGCGTGACCATTGGCCCAAGATGAATCCAGTCATCCTCCGCCAGCGTAATTTGATCCAGATCAGGGATACGGGTAATATCGACAACGATCTCAATGCCATTGCGCACACCGCGTTCAATTTCCAGAATTAAATCTGTGGCGCCAGCAATAATGCGCGCCTTCTCGCCATAAGTTGAGAGTATTTCTAAAGCTTCTTCAATATCGGCAGCATTGATATATTTTTGCCACATAACGGTCTCCATCGTATTCTGATTGCACCTTTTCAGGAGCAGCTTCTACTCAGCGGACATTGTCGCGCCATCGCCGCCGCGGCGCAGCATGATTATTTGTGCCAAAATGCTGACAGCAATTTCTTCAGGGGTTTCAGCATTCAATTCTAATCCAATTGGTGATTTTATTATTTCTATTTGAGTCTCATCCACACCAGCTTCAAGAAGTAATTTCTTCGTTGTCACCCAGCGGCGGCGCGAACCAATGACGCCAATATAGGCGAACGCCTGCTTCAGTAGCACAGGCAGCCCGGCAGCATCGACATCCGCCCCGCGGGTGGTCAACACGATCGATGTCCAGGCATTGATTTCGGTCCGTTCGGCTAGTTGTGACATTGGGCAGACGATATACTCCTGTGCGTCCGGCACGGCCTGCGGAGTGCAGAATTCCGGGCGGTCGTCGCTGATTATCACATGGAAACCCAGCCAGGCAGCCAGGTGAACCACCGCTTTCCCAACATGCCCGCCACCAATCACCACCAGCTTTGCTTTGGGTACAATCGGTTCGATGAATATTTCCAGTTGGCCGCCGCACAAACCCGGGTCACCCTGAGCCGGATCATTCATCGAATAAGCAATTTTCCGTGGCGCGCCATCCTTCAATGCAGCCAGCGCTTCATCGATAGCGCGGCGTTCGAGTTCGCCGCCGCCGACCGTGCCGACAAAGCTCCCATCGGGGTACACCAACATTTTGCTACCCGCGTTGCGCGGCGTAGAGCCGTGGGTTTCCACGATCGTACATAAAACGCCCACACCTGCGCGTGCTTCTAACTCTGCCAATGCGCGATAAATACTCATTTGTATCAACTCCCTAACAGCCCCAAAATGGCTGGCAAAAGCTGTTTTTTACGGGAAACCACACCACTGGCGCGGCGTGTTCCATCATCTTGAAGTGGATAAGGCAAATCATCCAAAATCGGTGGTGGATTACTCATCATGATGCGACTCGAACCGCGCACAACATCGGTGACCATCAACAGCGAGAAATCCAAACCGCGGGCGGTGCGTATACGATCCAATGCTTGCGACAGCGGATCCAGATGTTTCTTCAATTGCATCAGATCGGTGACTTCCGCCTGAGAAACCGAGAATTTATACCCCGTGGTTTCATAAGTTTTCATATCGCCACTCACAATTTCTTCAGGATCGCGCGTCGAGAGTCCCGCCCCGGATTCCAAAACTAGTTTTCCATAGGAGGCCATATCCTCATCTTTGAGTGGACTTCCCCAGGAAAAAGCCCAACGCCCAAGGCGCTCGGCGGCGCGCTGATCTCGCTCGGTGGTGGTCGGCGATGTCAAGATCAGCGTATCTGAAATCAGGCCCGCTAACAGCACGCCCGCAATTTCGGGTGGCGCGCTCAATCCGGCTTCTTCAATACGCTCGGTGACCAGGGTGCTTGTGCTGCCCACCACATCTACCGTAAAGCGAATCGGCTCGCGGGTGGGTGGATTCCCCAAACGATGATGATCAATTATTTCGACCAAATCGGCTTCATCCAGGGCTCCCAGGGCTTGCTCGGCTTCATTATGATCCACTAAAACCACACGCAGGCGCGGCGGGTTGAGCAAATCCCGCTGGCGGCAAACGCCAACATATAAACCATTTTCATCTGTTACCAGGAAGTTATTGCGCTCCTCACGGAAAATACGCGGCAGCGCATCGCGTATGCGAGCATTGGCCGGGAAGCGCGGCACGCCGGTATCCGTGGCCTGGTGACAAGGCACATCCAACAGATCCGAAATACGTAATTCCTGACGATTGGGGTGAGGGCCAACATATTCTTCAAAAAACGAGAATAGAGTGAGGCCAGTAAGCAGGCCATATGGCGTGCCATCACTATTAATGATAGCCGCTACACCTCCGGTACGATTGGCGATTCCCCAGGCATCTCGTAGGGGGCTATCCGGCAGCGCGGTATCGAGACGGCGAGCAACATTTTTAAAACGCGGCGAAGCATCTGGCAACAGCAATGGAGCGTCCAGATTCAGTCGATCCAGCACCCAGTGGGTCTGCGGATTCATCGAACCGACCCGCCCGGCGATAGCATCAATCTCATCGCGCTCGCGTAACAACCAGGCGTACCCCATTGCCGAGGCAATCGAATCGGTATCAGGATTGACGTGTCCAATGACATAGGTGCGATCATTCATAACGTAGTCTCCGGGCGCAAAAATTTCAACGCAAGGGCGCAAAGATGTAAAGACGCAAGGGTATTTTTAATTTTTCTCCTTGCTGCCTTGTTCCTTTTGCGACTTTGCGTTAATTTTTCTTCTTATTCTGCAACGCCTGCCAAACTTTCTCAGGCGTGACAGGATTAGCGTCAATATGTACACCAACGGCATTAAAAACTGCATTCCCGACGGCTGGAGCCACCCCATCCAGCGGGATTTCAGCTACAGCTTTGACTCCAAAGGGATGACTTGGCTCATAGGTTTCTACGAAAATAGTCTCCAGCTCAGGCATCTCGTGCGCCATGAAAATATGATAATCCCGGAAATCGCGCTCGCGCGGCTGACCGTTTTGATCATACACCATTTCTTCACAAACCGCATAACCTAAGGCCTGTACCATGCCGCCTTCAATTTGACCGGAAGCGGTAATCGGATTGACGATCACGCCCGAATCAACAGCCATGACTAGTTTATCCACGACCACCTGCCCGGTCTCAATATCTATGGTTAATTCGGCAAACTGCGCCGCAAAAGGAGGTGGTGCAACCGGTGAATAATACGAACCGACCGCCATAATCTGCTCTTGATCTTCGGCATGCAGGGTGTGGAGGGCGATTTCGGACAAGGCCAGTGTACGGCCATCGGGGGCAATGGCTTGCCGGTTTGCAAGTTGAATGTTGGCAGGTTGAAGGTTACTTTCAACTTGTGAACCTTCAACGTGCAACTGGTTATTAAACATCCCCGTCGCACGTACTTTGATACGCTCGGCTACCTTCTGCGCCGCGTTGACGACCGCCGCGCCCGAAATATAGGTTGTCGAAGAGGCGTAAGCGCCCACATCAAAGGGTGTGAAATCAGTGTCTGATGAGTAGACAATCATATCATCCAGGGCGCAGCCCAGCACTTCAGCGGCCATTTGCCCCAGCACCGTATCGGAACCGGTACCCAGATCGGTGGCACCGATCAGCAGGTTAAACGAACCGTCATCATTCATTTTGATACTGGCCCCACCCATATCCAGGTATGGGATGGCCGTGCCTTGCATCATCATCGCCACACCAATCCCGCGGCGCAGATGCGGTTTGCCAGGGATCATGTGCCATTCTGGGTTGCCATATTTCTGATCCCAGCCGATGGCGGCCTTGCCCTGACGCACACATTCTTCCAGTCCATTGGTCGCGATGGTCTCCGGACGGGGCTCGCGGCCTTCGCTCCAGGCGGTACTGAAGGGGTGTAGCTCGCCAGCCCGTAGCGCATTTTTCAAACGGAATTCAATCGGGTCAAATCCCATTTCATGGACAATTTTGTCCATATGGCGTTCGACAGCCCAGAATCCTTGCGGTACGCCGTAGCCGCGATAGGCGCCACTGGGGAGATGATTGGTATACACGATATCGGCGTTAAATTGAATATTCGGGGTTTTGCGATATTCGCCATCACCAACATATAAAGCCATGGCTTTATGCCCCGTATTGCCGGTTACCGTCAGGGCGTGCGCCCCGTTGGCGCCGGTGTCGCTGAGGGCATACATGGCATTGGCGGTGATGGTGCCATCGTTCTTGACGCCAGTTTTCATGTGAATGCGCATGGGATGCCGCGAGCGCGAAGCGATAAATTCTTCCTCGCGGGTATATTCGTATAACACCGGCCTTCCGGTAGCAATTGTGAGATGTCCGGCGATATCTTCGCCCAACATTTCTTGCTTGCCGCCAAACCCGCCGCCCACACGCGGCTTAATCACGCGAATGCGCTTGACCGGTAGATCCAGAACAGGCGACAACATACGCCGCACATGGAAGGGCACTTGTGTGCTGGTGCGAATCACCAGGCGGTCGTCTTCATCCCAATAGGTCACGACAACATGCGGTTCAATATGCGCCTGCTGCACTTTGGAAACTTCGTACTCGGCTTCGAAAATTCGGTCGGCCTCGGCGAAGCCTTTTTCGAGATCACCAATATCGATGCGGATTTCGGCGGCTAAATTTTTGGAGGGATCGGAATCGGCAAAGTTGACATAATCGGGTTCATCGTGGAGGATGGGTGCGCCGGGTTGCATGGCCTTGCGCGTGTCAAGAAGCGGTTCGAGAACTTCATACTCCACCTGGATTAAACCCAGGGCTTGCTCGGCGATCTCGGGGGTTTCAGCCGCCACGAAGGCGACCCGGTCGCCGACGAAACGAACTTTGGTATCCAGTGAAAAGCTATCCAGCGGCCCCGGAATGGGGTGCGACTGCCCCGCAGTGGAATAAGCCACGCGTGGGATATCGGCATGCGTCAGTACAGCAGCCACCCCAGGTAGTTGACGCGCCGCACGGACATCAATGGATTGTATGCGTGCATGCGCGTGCGGACTGTGTAGCACTTTGGCATACAACATGCCGCGCATTTCCACATCGGCGGCGAAGGCCGGTTTGCCTTGCGCCAGTTTGACAGCATCAACTTTCGGCTCAGGCTTGCCGACGATACGGTGGATTTTAGCTTGGGGAGCAACCGTGATTTGTGGCATCACGCGGGTGCGGGTATCAATTTGGGGAATACCAGAATCCACCCCATAGGGAGTCCCGCCCACATCATCTTTGGGAACAGGCACCCACTCTGCGGGCGCGGGGATCGGTGCGGGGGTATCAATCGGTTCAACGTCTTCCCCACGCATGATCGCCGCGGCACGCATCACCGCCTGGACGGGTTTCTTGTATCCGGTACAACGGCACAAAACCCCGGAGAGAGCATCACGCACTTCGACTTCGGATGGAACTGGCTGACGGTCAATCAATTCTTTTGCCGTCAGAATTTGTCCCGGTGTGCAATATCCACATTGAATGGCCCCGGTTTCGATAAACGCGTGCTGCAAGGGATGCAGGCCACCAGTTTTCTTCCAGCCTTGCTCAGGATGCTCACCAAGGGCTTCGAGGGTGGCGATTTTATGGCCTTCGGCCTGGGCCGCCAGGAAAACGCCCGCGTTGATCGGTGCGCCATCCAGCAACACCGTATCAGAACCAGTTAGCCCATGCTCGTCACCAAATTTAACGCTGTGAAATCCCAGGCCGCGCAGCACCTTAAGCAGGCTGTCGGCGGGACGAATTTCAAGCGGGTAATTAAAGCCGTTGATGTGTAAGTTGATTTTCATAGAATACTCCGGGGAATACAAATGCAGAATGCAGAAGTTTGAATGATGAATGCAAAAAGGTTGTATTCATCATTCTGCATCCCACATTTTGATACACCGCTTCGCCAGGGTTTCGGCCACGTCGCTGCGATAGGCCGCTGAGGCCCATGTGTCGCCAGCTTCGCTATAGGCATCTCGGGCGGCGATCGGTGCACCGAGGGCATTGGGGCCATCCAGAGCGAGCAATGGCGACTTACCAAACCCACCTAAAACCAGGCGAGTGCGGCCCGAAGGCCACTGCACCGCGGCGGCACATACAATCGGTACGTCCGCCGGTGTACGGGCGACGTACTGATAGGAAAGTTTGGTATTCAGGGGAATGGTTACCTGAGTAATCAGAGAATTGGTGGGCGAATCAGCGCGCAGGGGGAGAAATTCGCCAAGGCTAATCGCGGGCTGCGTATCGCCAGCAATCATCAGTTCTGCGCCCAGGGCCAACATAACGGCGGCAAAGGGTGAACGCCCATCGGCAGCGACGAGCGTACCCGCCACGGTAGCCATATGGCGCTGATTAAAGGCGGCTTCGTGCCGAATGGCATCTTTGAGCGCGAGCGGGGTCTGTGGGGCGTTGAGCAATGCTTGCAGAGTGACAGCAGCTCCGATCTCAAGGCTGTTACCGCGCCCAATGATCTGATTCAGCCCCAGGGACTGCACATCCACCACGGCCAGAGGCGTATCGGATGGCTGGTTGAGTACGGTTCCTCCACCCAGCGGGACAGTATGCGGTTGCTTGCGTGCCAGTAAACCCAGTGCGGCTTCGATCGTTTCAGGACGATGATATTCAATAATCATATTCATCTCGCTTGGTTCATTCCGGTCAGTCCGGATACACTTTCCAGCCCAACGCTTCCATATCGACATTCTCAATTTTCTCGGCAGGCACATCGACCAGAATAGCCTCGGCCTCGGCTAAAACTTCGCCTGCTTCATTGAAGATTTTGGCAGTCGATTTTGCCGTGCGGCGTTTGCTTTCTCCGGCGTAACCGACGATTTTAATCGGTTCTCCGATAGGAACATTTTTGCGATACTGTACGGTGAGTTTGGCCGTATACATAAAACGCGGGTTTTCAGGATCACAACCCATATGAACGCGGCCCAAAACCTCATCTACAAGTGAAGCGACAATGCCACCATGCACAATACCGGGATAACTTTGATAATGATCTGGAACGATGTACTCAACGGTAATCTCACCCGGAGCCGTTTCATAAAAATGCAAATGCAAGCCGTAATTGTTTTCGACGCCACATACAAAACAATGGCGAGAGCCGGGTTGTTTTATCATTTTGTTGCGAAAGTATCAATCAATAGTTTTACATCCCCACCGACCGGGTAGAGAATTGGGCAGGTCGCACCATTATTAATATATTCCTGTACTTTGGCGCGGGCTTCGTCGGGAGTGCCGGAAGCCGTAATACGGTGGACAAGATCATCCGGAACAAGGTGCTTGGCACTGTCGATTTGCTCATGCGTGGCAGGCCAACCCAAAATGGACTGGATTTCGGCCACAACATCATTGGAGACGCCCGAAGCCTTGGCGATATGTGGTTGCTGCGCCATATATTGGCAAAGCAACATCTTGCTGGTTTCGATAGCCTTGGCATGATCATGATCGACCGAGCAAACCACCAACTGTGGGCGGTCGAGATCATCCAATGAACGGCCAGCTTTCCTGGCACCTTTTTCGAGCAATTCCAGCGCCCGGATATTGTAATCTGGCGCTACACAATAATTCAGCACAGCGCCATCGGCTATTTCGCCGGTCAATTCCATCATCTGGGGGCCGGTAGCGCCAATCATGATCGGCACATGGCGCGGTTCACGACGACCATGCACAACATCCAGTTCAATCCCATCGACGTGATGAAATTCGCCATGAAATGTGACACGCTCCATGGCCAACAATCGGCGTACAACTTCTACAGTCTCGCGCATCGCTAATAATGGCTTACGGCGATCGATACCTACATTTTTCGCCAGCGGGTCCCACCAGGCGCCAATCCCCAAAATTGCGCGGTTGGGGGCCAGATCATCCAGGGTAAGAAATGTCGCTGCCAACAAGCCGACATTGCGCGTCCAGTTGTTGAGCACGCCAGAGCCAACTTTAATCTTCTCGGTCACCGCGGCGTAAGCCGCCATGGGGACAATCGCATCACGCACCAGCCGCGATTCCGCCTGCCAAACGGCTTCAAAACCGCGTGCTTCGGCATATTTCACATATTCCAGGCCATCGCGCAAATCATGAGAATCTTGCAAATACAAAGCTACACGCTTCAACATAATCATCCTCCAGAAATGTTAATCAATTTTGATATCTAACCGCTCTTCCAATAAAATCAAATCTTCCGGCTGATCTAAATCCAGGCTTAACGCTGGAAGTTCACAGATTTCAACTCGCGCACCTTTGGCACGCGCTAATTCGCAGTGTTTTTCAAACGAATCTTCTCCATAGTGGTAATCAATCAGCCCTACAGGACAAACCAGCAAAGCATTCGTGCCACGTCGATGCCGGTCAGGAGCCACCACAACAACGGGCGGGTCTACAGCCCGATCGAGCATTACCTGAATATCTTCCTCCGTCACCAGCGGTAAATCGGAGGGCAAAATCAGCACGCCGCGCGTGGCATAGGTTTGCGCAACAGCTGTGGCCCGCGTGAGCGCCACATTTAAGTGGGGTTGGCCATTCTCCTGCACGGTGCGAGCGCCCAATTCGCGCGCCATCGATAACGCGGCCTGATCGCGACTGACCACCAATACATGTTCAATATCCGGAATTTTTTTTAACGTACGAATGGTATTCTCTAATAGATAACGGTTTAAATCTGTGCGCTCATTTTCCGAAAACACCGCAGAAAGACGCGATTTTCCACGGCGGAGCGGTTTTACGGGGACGATTGCCCAAAGTGTCATCTAGTAATAGGTTTCCTTTCGAAAGTGGGGCGCAGTATTCCAGTTTAATTGCGGCGCAAATCTCACCATAGAACTGCGCGCTACGTATGTAATACCGCAATTGTATCAAAAATCACTTATCCTAAAAAATGAAGTACTTCCTCCGCCAGGCACTTACGATCACCTCTGGTTTTCATCACTGTATCGGTCACCAGCGTATCCATATCTAGGGCGCGGATCGCCGCTGCCTGCCCTTGATCGAGCGCGTCAAAGACAAAATCTGAGAGCAAATCCTGATAATGCTGCGCCACAGCCAGCGCCGAGGGTTGGATGCCCAATTCCATGTACATCTTTGCTGCCGGGCCTTTGAGCGCCTGACCGCCGATGATTGGAGAGACCGCGGTTACGCGGCGGTTGTTCAGCGCGGGTCTCAGGGCGGGGATAGCTAAAATGGGGTTGATACTCACCCACGGGTTGGATGGGCAAAAAATAACCACATCGGCATTCTCGATGGCTTCCAGCACCCCGGGGGCGGGTCGTGCCTGCTCCACACCCTCAAAACGGAATCCGCTCACACGTGGCTCACAACGTTGATGCACAAAATATTCCTGAAACGGCAGCACACCCCGATCAGTGCTAACCATCGTCGGGACGGGGTCGTCACTCATTGGCAAAATGTGCGGACCAATTTCCCAGGTGCGGCAGAAATCGGCGGTAATCAGGCTGAGGGCCTGGCCCGCTCGCAATCGCCGCGTGCGCTCAAGATGCGTGCCCAAATCGCGATCGCCAATACGGAACCAATCGGCACCGCCGAGAGCAGTCACGCTTTCGAATGCCTGCCAGGTTTCATCCACGCGGCCCCAGCCGGTGTCGGGGTTGGCCAGCCCCGCCAGGGTATAGCAGACCGTATCCAGGTCGGGGCAAATTTTCAGGCCCCAATGCTCAAAATCATCGCCGGTGTTGACGATGATGGTCAGGTCTTCGGGAGGCAAAGCTTGGGCCAGGCCGTCGGCGAATTTTGCGCCGCCGACGCCGCCCGCCAGAGTAACAACTTTCATAGAAACACCGTCACTTCTTCAACCGGGCAACGCGGGCGCGGGGCAGGATTCTCCGCGGGGTAGCCGAGAAAGATCAGGGCTTGTGGCTCCCACCGGGACGGAATCCCCAGGGAACTGCGCACCGCCCCGGGGGCAAATAAAGGGCCACACGTCCACACCCCACCCATTCCTTCAGCGTGAGCCGCCTGCAAGAGCTGCAATCCAGCCAGGGCTGCACTTTGCGCACCCATCAGCCATTCCGCGCGCTGGTGCGTCGCATCCAAATACGTATCACCTAAAGAAGGATCAAAACACAACACAATTGCCACCGGCGCGTCTAAAATTCGGCTGCGGGAGCGCGCCACCTGCGTCTCAACTTCCGCAGATGAGAGATGATCCAAGGTCAAATCACGCTCGAAGGCTGATCCCATTGCATCGGCAAGGCGGGTCTTGGCGTCAATCGTCTTGAGCACCACAAAACGCCAGGGCTGGCGATGATGCGCCGAAGGGGCGTAGGTAGCCGTCTCCAGAATGCGGTGGAGAATAACCCGCGACACAGGCTTTGGCTCGAAACGGCGCACCGAACGACGGGAACGCAGAAAGCGATGGGCTTCGTTCACTTATTCGGCGGCTACTTTGTAAATAACGCGCACGTCGTCGGGCGAACCGTGTTCCCAGCGCTCCACGCCCATATAGGTCTGGGCAAGATAATCAATATGGGCGCGTCCGCCTTCTTCGGTCATTTCGACCACGCGGCCGCGCACCTGCACGAAGCGGTACATATCCGCGGGATCAAAAATTGTCAGGGCAATTTGCGGGCGGGTGCGCATGTTGCGATCTTTGATGCGCCCTTTGACCGAGTTGAGCAGGATGTGCTCACCATCGTAACTAAACCAGACCGGGGTGGCCTGGGGCGTGCCGTCATCCATGATGGTAGCCAGCACAGCAAAGGCTTTGCGGTCATCATGCAATAAATCATCATATTCTGCGGGTATATTCTTCACTAGTACTCTCCATGATACATGTAGAAGACACAAAGACGTTGAAAAGAAAAAGAGCCACTGAGTCTTCTTGGTCAATTTTTGATCAATCTTTACCTGCGGCGCACGAGCGTGGCACGCATCGCACCTGCGTTGTGAAAATTCAAAATAGCAGGAGTCCAGTTCATCAGCTTCAGCGGAATAAATCTTCGTCTTTGGGACGTAACAGTTCACCGAGATTGCCCTCGCGCAGCGGATAGGGGAAGCCGCGCACATGCACCACAGGGGTGCCTTCGGCTGCCTGCCCCATCAACAGCGAGGCAGCAGCGGCGAGTTCGTCCGCCACACCGACTTGTGTGACCTGCAATACGCGCTCGAACAGATCAGGCGTGCCGCGCAAATCTTCCACGCCGGGGATGCCGGAAAAACCAATCGCCATGCCAACCGTGCCCATACGCCAGGCGCGCCCGTGCGAGTCGATGATCAGTACGCCAATTTGTGCACCGCTGACCGTGTGTAGCTTCTTTCGCAAATTTGCGGCGGAGGCTGATGGGACTTCGGGCAAAAGTAAGGCAAATTCATCAGCCCTCATCCCTGGCCCCTCTCCCGCGGGGAAAGGGGAATTTATATTCGAATGGTCTATCCCGGCGTTAGCGCATATGAAACCCAAGTTGTGTTCAACCACAATCAAGCCGGGGCGTGTACGCACAATTTCGCGACTTTCCTGCAGAATCAACTCGACCACTCGCGGGTCGTTGGCAGTCTCCTC
>ERZ890953.1275-NODE-1275-length-12942-cov-3.402809_pt1 | contig 12942 bp, 7 predicted proteins | sample MGYA00521264_ERZ890953 | MGnify/ENA primary metagenome ERZ890953 (study PRJEB32303, sample SAMEA104408629) | aquatic metagenome | biome: Brackish water; feature: Chemocline; material: water | place: Baltic Sea | collected 2014-10-26T21:54:00 | depth 200 m ... | reverse complement strand
GGCCAACCGTTCGGTGCTTCTTCCGGAGATGCATGAGGCTTCTCCTCTGGACCGGGACCAAGTGTCCAGACTGCTATCAAAGCTGGACGGTTGTACAGGGGCGCTGGAGCGTCTCTCCCGGGGCATTGTCGAGTCTGCAAGGCTGGCTTCTGGGATGGCTGACCATCAGGCCCGTGCCTTGTCCCGGGTTGAGCGTGAGTACCCGGCGCTGGCCCGCCAGTTGTTGAGATTTCCCCTTCTTCCTGGGGGGGTGGACGGGGTGGCCCATCTAGAAGGATTGGCTCAGGTGGCTGAGGAGTGGATGGAAGCTCGGTGGTTCCAGGATTGATCCGATTCTTTACGGGGAAGTGCGGTTCTGCTAGACTTTTCCGGTTTGACAGTGGCTCATGGAGGGCTGAAATGGTATCGACGGAGTTGTTGGAGAAGTTGGTTTGTCCCGTGGAGCGCAAGCCGCTGTCCATGCTTTCCCAGGAAGAAGCGGACGCCTTGAAGGCGGATTTGGTTTCGGGAAAGGTGGTTCCGGTGGGGTCTGTGGACTGGCGGCTGGACGAGGTCACCGGTTTTCTTGTGACCCGCAGTCGGAAGGTGGCCTACCCGGTGGTCGACGGCATTCCCAGTTTGCTCCCGGATTCCCGGATTGTGCTGTCCGAGTAAGATATTTGGCTGTGGATGGTTCAAGAGGGATTGAATGAAGAGGCAGATCCGTTTTCGTGTTCATGGGCGTGTGCAGGGGGTGTGGTTTCGCCAATCGACCCTCAGGCGAGCTCGGGAATTGGGCATCGCCGGCTGGGTAGCCAACTGCCCTGATGGAACGGTTGAGGGAGTGGCCCAGGGGGAAGAGGAATCTCTTCTGTCCTTTGAGGGGTGGTTGCATTCGGGCCCTCCTTTGGCGGAAGTTTTGAAAGTTGACGTCACTCGAGAGTCCCTGGAGACGGTTTTTGAAGAGTTCTCCAACAAGGGTTCAGGCTCTCGATAGAAGGAGGCATTGCGCCATGGCGGTTGCGACTCACATTCGCACAGTTGTCAAGAGAAACGGGGAGACTGCTCCCTTTGATCCCGAGCGCATCGGCATTGCGATATACAAGGCAGCATCCTCCATCGGGGGAAAGGACAAGGAGCTGGCAAAGGAGTTGGCCAGAGAGGTGGTCGAGCAGTTGAACGGCAACTTCCCGGGAGGTGGTTCTCCCACGGTGGAGGACGTCCAGGATCAAGTCGAGCGGACTCTCATCTTGAACGGTCACGCTCTAACTGCAAAGGCCTACATTCTTTACCGGCAGCATCGCAAGCAGGTGCGAAAGGGGGAGATTGGTCGTCAGGTGAGCGGGAAGGTGGAGACCATTCCGTGGAAGCTGCTTTGGAAGACCCTGGCTTGGAATGCTCACAACGACTGTGACTCCTTCGATGGCTTGAACCGATGGATTCGCTCGGGTCGATTTGGGGAGTTGGTTCAGGGTGCTGAGGGGGAGTACAATCAGCAGCTTGATTTTGCGGCGCAGGAGGTCCTTCATCGGGAGGGCGTGCGTATGGTCATCGTCGCCGGGCCTTCCTCCTCGGGGAAGACGACGACCACGTACAAGCTGGCACAGAGATTGAAGAAAGCGGGTATGGAGCTCGTGGCCATTAACCTGGACAACTACTTTCGAGACCTCGACCTGCACCCCAAAGACGAATACGGGGACCACGACTACGAGACCCCCGAGGCCATGGATCTCGCCCTCATCAACGAGCACTTTGAGAAGCTCCTCAAGGGGGAAGAGGTCCGGATGCCGGTGTATGATTTCCACACAGGGAAGCAGCATCTGAATCAGACTCCCATGCGATTGGCGGACAACCAGATCTTGTTGGTGGACACCCTCCACGGCTTGTATGACGACTTGAGCGCCCGGGTGGAGGCTGCAGCGAAGTTCAAGTTATACATCGAGACCTTCAGCCAGGTCCGCACCCCGGATGGGGGTTTCTTTCGGTGGACTGATGTGAGGTTGTTGAGGCGAATGGTTCGAGACGCCAATTTCCGCAACCACGACCCCCGGCTCACGCTGGGTCACTGGCACTATGTTCGCCGCTCCGAGATGAAACACATCATCCCTTACCTGCACACCGTCGACTTCACCGTCAACGGGTCGTTGTCCTACGAGCTTCCGGTGCTGAAGCGTCAGGTCTGGGGGTACTTCAAGGGGTTGGCGGATTACTACCAGGAGCACCCTGAACGGCAGGACGCCATCATCCGTTCCCAGCGGGTGTTGCATCACCTGGATGCTTTGGAAGCGGTTGGAGAAGAAGACGAGGCTGCGATTCCGGGCGATTCGTTGATGCGGGAGTTCATCGGCGGCAGTACGATTCGCTATTGATGTGATAAGGTTGGGACCGTAAAGTGGCCCCATTTTTCAGGGGAGAGACGACATGGGCGACCAACGCCGTTCGATGGAGCTGAAAGTCGGCGCATTCCTGTTGCTGACCACTGCGGTGTTGGTAGCCTTCATCCTGGTGCTGGGGAATTTCCGCTTTGCTCCCGGATTCTCGCTCACGGTGAATTTTCCTGCTTCCGGCGGATTGCGAGAGGGTGCCAAGGTGAAGATTGCCGGGATGCCTGCCGGCAAGGTGAAGGAATTGACCTTCGTGGGTGGAGAGGAGACGGACTCGAAGGGGCAACCGGTGTGGGTCCGGGCTCGCATTGAGCTGGACGCCGAGATGGCCCGGTCGGTGACGGATACGGCTCGCTTTTTCATCACTACAGAGGGGATGCTCGGGGAGATGTACGTGGAGATTACTCCGGGCGAGGAGACTGGGACCCCTTTGGCGGATGGTGCGGAGGTTGCTGGGGAGCGGATCCTGCAGCTCCAACTGGCCACTGCCCGTGCGATGAAGATGTTTGAGAAGGTGGAGAAGATGTTGGGGGAGGGTTCCGGCAACGTTCAGGGGTTGGTAGACAAGGTTGAGACGATGTTGGACCGCACCAACAAAGTATTGGAGAAGCTTGACCAGGAGTTGCCGGCGTTGGTGGAGGATGCCCGTGGGGTCATGTCTCGGGCCTCGAATTCGTTGGAGCGCCTGGACGAATTGGCAGCCCAGGGCAAAGAGATTCTTCCCGAGGCGAAAGAGGTGGATGCCATCGTGTTGAGCATTCGGGAGACGGTTGGGGCGTTGGAGCGGCAGGTTCCCGGGATGTTGGACGAGACCCGCCTGGCCATCGGGGATGCTCGCACGTTGATGGGGGATACCGATGGACGACTGGCTCGCCTCGAAGGGGAGTTGGTGCGAACGACGAAGAAGACTCGTCGGTTGCTTGACCGAGCCGACTCCCTTCTGGCTTCGTTGGATGGCGAGAAGATGATGGAGCAGGTCAACGGTTCGGTGGGGCAGTTGCTTGAGCAGGTTGACGAGACGGGAAAATCGGTGGGGCGTCTGGTCAATCGAACGGACGCTGTTGTGGCGGGCGTCTCGGAGATTGTTTCCGACGTCAAGAAGGGCAAAGGGACGTTGGGAGCGTTTCTCGTGGACCGAGAGATTTACGACGACGTGCGGGAGTTGATTCTCGATCTCAAGCGAAATCCCTGGAAGGTTCTTTACAAGCCGTAAATCCTCCGGTCGCCCGAAGACCTCGAACGGCCCTTTCTTGGCACTTCCTCTTGTGTATTCACCGTCCTTCTTAGTATAGTACCCCCGGTGTGCGAAGTGTGTCCTTGCTCCTCAATGGGTGGAGGTACGGTTTTATGACTGGCCGGAAATTTGGATGGTTGCTGGCGTTCCTGGCTGTGTTGGTTTTCGTTGGGGCCTGTGGGTCTGACGGCGGTCCGACGGGAAACGGCGGGGATGTGAAAGCGGATGAGGGCACTCTGGATCAGTCGGGGAAGTCAGATCTCGACAGTCCGGACGGTTCGGGGAAGCCCAACGACCTGTTGGACGATGAGTTGAAGGACCCCGACGTCGACGTCGTGGATCTTGTAGAAGACCTCCCTCCGGAAATCGAAGAAGTCTGGGACGTCCAGGACGTGCAGCCGGAATTGTCCGATGTGGATCTGGAGCTTACGGATCTGGAAGAGGAAGTTGCGGACGTGGTGGAGGAGATCGAGCCCGACGAAGTTGAGGTGGAGATTGTCCCTCCTTGCGAGCTGGGTACCTCCTGTGACGACGGCGATCCGTGCACTCTCAACGACTTCTGCACTGAGGACGGGTGCGTGGGTGAGATGCGTCCGTGTTCGGACAATCTCGAGTGTACCTTCGATTTGTGTGTGGATGGAAGCTGCGTCAACGATATGAAGCCGGGGTGGTGTTACATCTGGGGCCAGTGCTGGGAAGAGGGTTCCATGAACCCCAACAATCCGTGCCTGGAGTGCATCACTTCCCACCGAATTTACACCTGGTCGAGCGACGACTCCAACGAGTGCAACGACGAGAATCCTTGCACTCTTGACGACTCCTGCCACTCGGGAACGTGTGCTGGGGAGATGGTCACCTGCGACGATGGCGAGCCGTGCACCACTGACTTCTGCGTGGACGGGGTCTGTTATCACCAGCCGTTGAATGCGGTCTCCTGTGACGACGGCGACCTGTGCACCATTGGAGACTTGTGCATCAGCGGCGAGTGCATACCGGGTGACACAGAGCGTAACTGTGACGACTTCAACGACTGCACGGCAGACACCTGCGACCCTGTGGAAGGGTGCGTATACATGAACATGGACGGCGAATCTTGCGAAGACGGGAACCTGTGCACATCGGGTGACACGTGCCAGAGTTCGTTGTGTCTTCCCGGGCCGGCCGTCGTTTGTGAAGACAACAATCCGTGCACCACCGATAGCTGCTCCCCTTATGTTGGATGCAAGTTCATCAACAACAACCTCTTGTGCAACGACGGTGATCCCTGCTCCATCGGTGACCAGTGCATCGGAGGTGTGTGCAAGAAGGGTTCGGAGCTGTACGACTGCGACGACGGAAACACCTGCACGAGCGAGTGGTGCGCTGTGGGGCAAGGGTGTGTTTACTCCCCCCTGGTGGCCCCTTGCAGCGACGGCGACAGTTGCACTTACGGGGACCACTGCGAGGCGGGAGAATGTGTCTACGAGTTTGAATTGGAGTGTGACGACGGGAACCCGTGCACCAACGACATTTGCGACGAAGCGTTTGGCTGTGCCAACATCAACAATTCGATTCCTTGCACGGACAACAACGCTTGCACCATCGGTGATCAGTGCGTAGACGGCGCCTGCACCCCGGGCGTGGTTCCGCTGATGTGCTTTGAGGGCAACCCCTGCGCCGACGGATACTGCGACCCGGATTACGGTTGCATCATGCAGCCCAACGACGACATGCCGTGTAACGACGGAAATGAGTGCACGTTGCAGGATATGTGTAGTGCGGGTGAATGCTTCGGAACCGCCCTCCAGATGCAGTGTGACGACGGCAACGTCTGCACGCTGGACTGGTGCGACGAGAGCCTGGGTTGTATGCACTCCAATGTGGATTCGTATTGCAACGACTTGAGCGCCTGCACCACGGCTGACCAGTGCGTGGACGGGATGTGTATGGGGACGCCCATCTCTTGCGACGACGGGAATCCTTGCACGATGGATGCCTGCGACGTCTCCCAGGGGTGCCAATACTCGGTGCTCGTGACGGCGTTCTGTCAGCCGCAGTTGGTCATCGACTACCCGCCCAGAGCGGCGGAATTGTACGGTCCTTCTACCTTTGTGACCATCCAGGGTCACGTTGTTCACAACGCTGCCCCGGTTGCCTGGGTTTACATCAACGGCACCGAGGTGGCCATCCAGCCCGACGACACCTTCGAGCTTCCCTACCAGGCCCATGGCGGGTTGAACATTCTGGAAGCGGAGTTGTGGGATCTCTTCGACGGCCACGACAAGGTGGTTCAGGGTTTCATCTTGAGCAACGAGTATACTCCCATGAACGCCACGAATCCGGACGTCTCGATGATTCAGGATTCGGTGATGATCTACATGGGACAGACCGTTTGGGACGACAACGACATTGCCTTGAACGACTTTGCGGCGTTCCTGGTGCAGTTCTTTGCAGGAATCAACCTCAACGACTACATGCCGCAGATGCTCTACGAAAGCGGCAGCTACTACGTGTATGCGCCGGGCGGGGTGACTTACGACCTGATGCAGTTGGACATCACCTGCATCCACGGCGGCCTTCACGTGCGCTTGAAGATTCCCAACGTGGAAATGAACATCACTGCCGACGGCAAGCACTGGTACACACCGGGGGCTTCCGGGCGGGTCACAATCGATTACCTCGCCGTGGACATGGACTTCTTCTTTACCGTGGATGGTGATGGGAACGTCACAGCCACACTGGCGAACACCGCTTCCGATGTTCACGGGATGAACATCAGCCTGGACGGCGTGTTGGGCTTCCTCTTTAACTGGCTGGTGGACTTCTTTGAAGGAATGATCGCCAACATTCTTGAGGATCAGATCGAGGGAATCATCGAAGAGCAGATCCCCCCGGTGCTGGAGAGCGCCCTGGAGCAGTTGGCCTTTAATACGACTTTTGAGATTCCCCCTCTGTTTGAGGGATTGGATCCCGTCACGCTGACATTGACTTCGAAGGTCTCTACTCTGGACTTCTTCCCGGGTGGATCGGTCATCGGGCTCAAGGCCGCGGTTGTCACGGACAAGGGGGTGGAGTTGCCTTCGCTGGGTTCCCTCCACCGAAACGGTTGCCTCACCACGGAGCCGCCCTTCGCCTTCTGGGGAGTGGAAGAGATTGAGATGGGACTCTCCGACGATTTCCTGAACCAGATTCCTTATGCGATGTGGTGGGCGGGGCTCTTCTCCCTTCCCATCAGCACCGAGTTGCTGGGTGGCGGAAGCTTTGAAGAGTTCGGGATTGAAGACTTGAGCCTCAACCTTACCGGTTTGCGGGCCCCGGTGATTTCCGATTGCACTCCCGATTACGGGCTCCTTATCCAGATGGGCGACCTGATGCTGGACGTCACCATGAACATGTTCGGCATGGACGTGCACGTGGTCATTTACGCAGCCTTTGAGGCCGAGGTGGAGGTCGATGTGGTGCAGGGAGAGGGTGGCCAGAACGAATTGGCCATGACCCTCAACGACATCACTTACGTGCAAATCGAGCTGGCTACCGTGAGTGAAAACCTGGTGGGCTCGGAGGACAGTCTCCGGTTGCTGCTGAAACAGCAGATTCTGGACAAGGTATTGGGGATGATTACCGAGAATGCCATGGCCAGTATTCCCATTCCGACCATCGAGTTGGGGTCCATGATTCCTGGCTTGCCGCCGGGAGCCAGCCTCAACATGAAGCCCAAGGAAACGTATAGAGACCGAGGTTACACGGTCATTTCAGGAACCGTCCACGAATAGGCGTTTGACAATGAAGCAGAGAATTACAGGTGGTTTGGCAGTGCTGCTTTTTGTGGTCGTGTGGGGCTGTGGTTCGGAGTCCTCGACCTCGCCCGATACGGGGGTTGACCTGGTGGCTGACCTCGGTGGGGATCAGAGTTCACAGGACGTCGCATCGGACTCCAAGATTCCCGATGCGACGGACCTGGACCAAACGGAGAGCCTGGACATCCTCGACGTGGAGGACGTCCCGCTGGACCTCGAGGTGGTGGACCTGGTGGAGGATCTGGATCTGTTTGAAGTGACGGACCTTCCCCCCGAAGTGGCAGATATTGAGGACGTTGCACCCGATGAGACCATGGAGGTTCTCGAAGAGGTGGCCGACCTTGAAATCATCGAGGATATCGAGGAAGACGATTGGGTTCCTCCTCCGTGCGAGCCGGGGGACGACTGCACCGACGGCGATCCGTGCACGAACGACGACACCTGCGTGGACGGGGAGTGCGTTGGAACTCCTTACACATGCAACGACGGACGCCCGTGCACCCTGGATGTCTGCGACGGCATGGGGAACTGCAGCTTCACGTTGTTGTTGGGCAAGTGCCTCATCAACGGCCAGTGCTACAAATCGGGAGATCGCAAGGAAGGGAACCAGTGCGTCACGTGCAACCCACTTCAAGACAGCTTCTCCTGGACGGTAAACGCTCAGGGTGATTGCGACGATGACGACGCCTGCACCACGGGCGATCACTGCGTCGCCGGTGAGTGTGTGGGAGACATCCTGAGCTGCAACGACAACAATCCGTGCACCTTGAATCTGTGTGATTCGGACTACGGTTGCAGCTTTCCTCCGGCCAACATTCCGTGTGACGACGGGAACCTCTGCACGGCTTTGGACTTCTGCGAGGACGGGGTGTGCATTCCGGGTCCGGCACCTGCGTGCGACGATTTGAACCCGTGCACCAAAGACACGTGTATCGCTGCAGTGGGATGCTATCACGAGCCTCTCAACGGCATTGAATGTGACGACGGGGACGCTTGCACGCTGGGAGATGTCTGCCACAACAACGTCTGTCAGTCGGGGTCTGGCACCATGGAGTGTGACGACTGGAACGACTGCACCGAGGACGTTTGCGACCCTCTCCACGGGTGTGTCTATCCTCTCAACGACAACCCCTGCTGCGTGTTGAATCAAAATATCTGTGACGACCACGATCCGTGCACCATCGACACCTGCAACCCGAACACAGGGCAGTGCATCTACCTGAACAACGATGGACCTTGCAGCGATGGGAATGCCTGCACCGTGGACGACATTTGCGTTGGTGGCGTTTGCCTGGGTGAAGACGCGGACTGCGATGACGGCAGCCCGTGTACTTCGGACTTCTGTCACTCGGCGCTGGGTTGTGTTCACGATCCCATCAACTCGGAGTGTGATGACGACAGCGTCTGCACGCTGAATGATTGGTGCCAGGCCGGTGAATGCGTGGGCACGCCGGTGAACTGCAATGACTACAACCTGTGCACGGACGATTTCTGCGACCCCGATTCAGGTTGCATCAACGAGTTCAACTCGGCGGCCTGCAACGACTACGATCTTTGCACCAGCAACGACCACTGCGACATGGGCGAATGCGTCGGTGACGAGAAAACCTGCAACGATGGAAACCAGTGCACCAACGACTTCTGCGACCCTGCGGTGGGCTGTCAGAACGTCTTCAACGAGGCGGCTTGTGACGACGGCAACGAGTGCACCGAGGGAGACCATTGCGACGGGGGCGAATGCGTCTCCGGCACCCTGGTTTGCCTGAGCTGCAACTACGCCTTCGACGATGCAGTGAACCGGGTCCACGTCATGCAGATTTCCACCACAGCGACCGCAGGGACGGCTCTGGACCTTGACAACAACGGGGTCTACGACAACTCCATGGCGGGAATCGGCGGGTTGGCCAACGGCCCGTTGCAGGACGCTTTGAACGAAGGAACCATTCACCTGATGCTGGAGCACCACGGCCTCCAGACCAACGGCTCCATCTACACGGTGGCTGGATTCCTGGGAGACCCGGCACCTGGCTTTGAGTCGTGCAATTTTGCTGCCGACTATTGCGGCTACACGGTGACTCCCAGTGCAATGGATCTCGAAGCGTGCAGCTCTCTTATCACCTTTGACAACGCTTCCATTTACAACGGAGTTCTGGTTGCCGGCGGGATGAACTACCTCTTCCCCTTTGCGATTCCTTTGTCGGAAACGACGATGCTGAACATCACCCTTTACGCTGCAGCCATCCGCGCCAACGTGACGATTCAAGGGGGAGTTGTGACCCACATGGAAGGAATTATCGGAGGTGCGGTGCCCAAATCGTCCTTTGTCGCAGCACTGGATGCCGTTCCAGACGAGGATCTGCCCCTTCCAAAGAGCATGATTCTTCAGATGATCGACGGACTTATCAGCAACGACATCGACACCGACGGCAACGGCATTGCGGACGCCGCGTCCATCGCCATCAAATTCGAAGCCATCCCCTGTGGCATCCTTGGGATCCAGTAGGTCCTGAAGCCCGCTTTTTTCAAGCTCCCGTTACCCTTGACATGGTTGGAAACGATGGGCTATTCTCTGTCCAAATGAACGTGGAGATTGAACCATGAAATGGCGTGTTTTCTTGTTGCTTGCATCGACCCTGGCACTGTTCCTGTCCGCTGGCTGCGGAGAGGAGACGATTGCGACGGAAGAACCTGAGTCGGTGGAATTCCAGGTGCATTTCCTGGAGAGCACCTGTTCTTCGACGGGTGCCCCGAAGGGAATTGACAACTACCGAGTGAAGATTGTTGACCGCACGACCAACCCCCCGTTGGTCATCGACGACCGGGAGTTCAACTCCAGCGAGACTTCGTTGAAGATGAACGGCATCCCCCAGGGGAGCAACCTGGAACTGACGGTTCTGGGAATGGCAGCCGGGGATACCAGGCCGGTGCTGTATGGCCGGGCCCGCAACCTGCTGGTGACCAAGAATGTGACCACCAGCGTGGACATGACCTTGTCTCGCTACGCCGACTTCTCGTGCCTGGACCTTCCTCCCAGTGCGGCGAACATGATGTTCCCCACGGTGACCTCTCTTCCCGACGGCCGTGTACTCATCGCCGGCGGGTTCACCAAGGTCAAGGAGGACTCGGGGCGTTTCGAGATTTTCAACCCCTCCGACCGAGCCTACATCTATGATCCCACGACGGGAGAGTTCAGACAGGCTCAGAACCTGATGAACCATGGTCGGGCCGCCCATGCGGCCATCTATATGCCCCATGTACAGAAGGTTCTCCTCGTGGGTGGGGTGGATCGCCTCTACCTTGAAAAGAGCCAGGCAAAGTTCCCCTGGTATTGGCTTAAGGAATCCGCCGGCACGGTGGGCAGAACGTATGAGCTCTTCGACACCACCACCGAGCAGTTCCAGAAACTGGACATAGACTGGCCCGACGAAACCGACGAGATGGTGAACCCCGTCCGCCGAGTCTTCCCGGCCCTGGCCTACAACAACGATGGTACCGTTCTGGTCACCGGTGGTGGCCAGTGGAAGTCGGTTCGAACCCAGATGGAGACGGACCCCGACTACCAGATTGCCGAGATTTATGCGGCGGCCCTCTCCGACAAACCCGGAGGCTTCATGGAGACCTTCGGTGCGCTCACCATGCGAGCCATGCGCAGCGGACACCAGGCGGCCCTTCTGGACGTCAAGGACAAGTTGGCCTACCACATCTTCTGGGGTGGGAACGCAGACGGTCCCATCGCCGAGGTGTACATCGAGAGTTCCGACCAGGTCAGTGGAAACTTCGGACTGTTCAAGGAGTTGGAGTTCCTGGACGACAACACTTACAGCAGCCGTCCCTTCTTCCACACCTTCACCCCACTGGGCAACCGAGAGTTCCTCCTCGTGGGTGGAGCACTGTACAAAGACAACAACCTTCAGCCGCCCAAGGCTGACCACGCCTTCGTCGTGCGAGTCAACGACGAGCTGCGTGTAGGCGTTTCCAAGGTCGACGGCCTCACAGAAGGCCGCTACTTCCACTCCACCATGGCTTCCGACACACGCAACATCGTCGTTGTGGGTGGATTCACGGCAGCGGAGTTGGACGGTGACACGATCTTCGCCACGGCAGCAACAGACGACATGCGCTTCTTTGATGCCACGAACAGAGCCTTTGTTCTGCCTCCAGTGGACAGCAAACCCCTTCCCCGGGCTGGTTTTGGGGCGGTTGCACTTAGCAACGACTGCTTCTTGATGGTCGGAGGGGTCGATGAGCCATCGGCGGCCCTGGAATACGGGAGTTCAAGCATCGGGCTGGTGGCGGAGCAGTTCTGTCCGTCCCTGGTCTGTCGAGAAGCCACTTGGGAAAGCGCCTGCTACACAGAGTAACGGAGACACCGATGACCAATAGCATGAACACGAAACGAATCGGCCACTTGCGTGCAAGGATTGTGCGAACTGGCGTTGCACTGACTGTGCTCCTCGCCCTTACGCCTGTGGGTCGGCTGATGGCCCAGGAAGAGGGTGAGCAGAAGCGGGTAGCCGTCTTTGTCCTTCCTGCTTCCGAATCCGATGCGCGCTCTGCGCTCCTCCTCAGCCGAGTTCTTCGGGAGAACATCAAGGGTCTTACCGGGGTGGAGTTGGTAACCCCCGCGCCGGTACAGAGCCTCCAGTTGCTCCCTCAAGTGAAGGCAGACATCGAGCGAGCCTACCAGCTCTTGAACGGCAAGCAGGTTGCCGGCGCCATGGAGATCTTGAAGAAGGTTCGACCGACCCTGGAGCAGGTGCTTCCGGCGGTGGACGTTCGCACCCTGGCTCTATACTACAAGGCATTCGGCGTTGCTCAGATGCTCTCCCAGAATCCAAGCGAGGCCCGGAAAGCAGTTGAGATCAGCCTCATCTTGTGGCCGGAACAGACGAACCTCGAGTACGCCTACAGCGTGGAGATGGTGAAGCTGTTCAACGAAGTTTACGCCACCGTAGCCAACCGCCGCAGCCGCAAGCTCAAGATAGTCACCGAGCCTGAAAACGCCGTGGTAGTGGTGGATGGTCGCGAAGCGACCCAGTCACCTGCGGTGGTTACGAACCTGGTGGCCGGACCCCACGTGGTCCGAATTGCCATGGACGGCTACGAGCAGTGGGCCTCGTTTGAGACTGTAAAGGACCAGGGAGACAACGTCCTCAACGTCCAACTGAGCCCCATTCCCCAGAAGGCCGAATTCGACATGAAATTGGTTGCGGTATCCCGCACCATGAAGAAGACCCCTGAAGAGGCTACCCCCAACCTGGTTGCACTGAAGGAATTCCTGGGTGCCCACGAGCTCATCGTTCTGGAAGGAACCATGCTCGGAGAGAACTTCGAGTTGAAAGGATTCCATATCAAGCAGGACGGCTCTGTGTTCCCGGTTAATCGAGCGCTGCCTCGAGATGCGACCCTCATGGCCTCCATTCGAGAGTTCCTTTCGGGCCTCGTGGAGTCCTTCTACGACATCGCACAAAAGACCGAAGGTCTGGGCGGTCCCCCCATCGACCCCGTCATCCTCGAGCAGTCCGGAATTGCCGTGGATCAGGGTACCTCGGTATTTGACCCCGACAAC
>ERZ890953.1273-NODE-1273-length-12944-cov-16.887423_pt1 | contig 12944 bp, 12 predicted proteins | sample MGYA00521264_ERZ890953 | MGnify/ENA primary metagenome ERZ890953 (study PRJEB32303, sample SAMEA104408629) | aquatic metagenome | biome: Brackish water; feature: Chemocline; material: water | place: Baltic Sea | collected 2014-10-26T21:54:00 | depth 200 m ... | reverse complement strand
CCATCTATTACCTCCTTATGATAATGCTATAGCCATAGCTACAGCTTTTGTATTAGCTTCAGTAGTAAGAAGTGCAACAGTAGAGTCAAGTGTTGCTTGAGATACTTCTCCAGTTAAACCTTGTATACCTTGAACCCCTTGCTCTCCTTGAGCACCTTGAGGTCCAGTATCTCCAGTTAAACCTGTGTCTCCCTGAATACCTTGTACCCCTTGAATACCCTGAATACCCTGAATACCCTGCTCTCCTTGAGGACCTCTAACTTCTCCAGTGTTTGTCCAAGTTCCACTTATATAAGACCAACCATCTCCAGTATCACTAGCAATCCAAAAGTCTCCTTCAGAAGCTCCTACTATTGCCTGAATGTTTGCAGCTGTGTCAGTACCTCTAACTATGAGTCCAGCACCAGTGTCTCCAGTCAATCCTTGTATACCTTGCTCTCCTTGAACACCAGTAGCACCAGTAGCACCAGTATCTCCTCTTGGAATAGTTAATGTGCCTGATGCGAAATCGTAACTTGCTTGTGTGCCTTCATCTCCAGTAGCTACAACCATAGCATATATGTTATCTCTAGCTATTTCTGCATCATTGGCAAAACCTTCTGCTACTAAAGCTTGTGCTTCAACTTGTGCTACATAAGTATTGATGCTATCTAGTTTAGCTTGTGTTTCAGTATCTACACCAACGACATCCCAAGTAGTTCCATCATATACTTGAAGTAGAGCAGTTGATGTGTTATACCATAAGTCTCCAGTTATAGAGCCAGTAGGTTCAGTAGCAGTTGCCTGAACTGTAGCTGTAGATGCTCCACCAGCAGTATGTGCTTCTGGTAAGTATCCAGCATCATCAAGACCTCTTATTATTTCACTTATCTGTAAATTCATAAATACCATGTAATCTCCTTATCCACAATGATAGGTACAAGCTATCATCTTAACTTCTTCTGGTGAACTGAATGTCACTGACTCTAATGCTTTAGCTACTGTATAGTTATGTAGTATATCATCATCTTGTTTCATACCTTTACCTTTGATATTTGAAGTAGTAATATAGTCACCAGCTTCTATATTCCCATTAATACCGCATACATTAACAGCACCTTCTCCTACTGAGTTCACGTTTAGCTTCTTGTAGTCATTAGCTAAAATATGCTCTTTATAATACTCTACATATTCTTCCTTCATGTTATAGGAAACAACACTTGTATTATTAACATCTGTGCTATGTTTTATATCGTTTATAAAACCACTTCTTTCAAGAAATTCAGCTGCACTATTTTCAGCATTCTCTGTAGCTACACCAAAAACATTCTTATTTAGTACAGAATTTGAACTAACTACTTCAACATATGATTGTGATACATCAACAGCAATAGCACTTGTTATTTCAACAATATCACCAACCTCTATATCATTAGATACAGTGAATGCTATGTGCGAACCAGTAAATGGACTCACACCTCCAGCTATATAAGCAGATTGGTCAGTATAAAGACCCCAGGCGTCCCAGCCAGTAGCTACACCCCAGACTCCTCCGGGACCTACTCCCTTTACACCAAAGCCGTATCTCCCAGTATATGAGTTAACACCGTGCACACCCACTTGGTCATAACTGTTAGCTTCAGCATAAACACCAGTTCCTCCAATTGATTTGAAAAAACCACCCCATGAGCCTTCTTGAATAGATTGATTTATGCCTACTACAGCAGCTCCTGTTTGAGATGTTGAACTACAAAGACCGTATATAGCAGAACCAGCCCCACTATTGGTTTTATGACAAGCTAACCCATAAGTTCTATTTGTATTTATAAAAGAAAAAGCTGTTGACTGTGACCCAAATATACTATCACTAAAATATTGAGTTGAGTAGGCTTGTGTCGAGTCCATTTCTATTCTTTTTCCAATAATAGCATTAGTATCTAGCTTATCTGCTGTAACAGCATATGCACCTATCTTATCTGCTGTAATACTACCAGATGTAATATGTGTTGCATTTATAGAATTAGCTGCTATCTTATTTGCATCAACTGAACTTGCTGCTATAGCTCCAGCAGTTACACAGTTTGCAGTCAGCTTATCAGACGTAATAGAACCAGCTGCTAACTTTACAGCAGTTACACTATTAGCTGCCAGTTTATCAGCCTCTATAGCTCCAGCAGCTATCTTAGTAGCAGTAATTGCATTAGCAGCTATTTCTGTAGCTCCTACAACACCAGCAGATATAGTACCAGAAGTTACTGCATTAGCACTTATCTTCCCAGCAACAATAGCATTAGCTCCGATAGTATCAGCAGTAACAGCACCGACAGCTAATTTCGCAGTTGTTATAGCAGCATCCGTAATTTGTGTCGCACCAATAGTACCAGTCAAATCCTGAGTAGAAACTTCAGCAGTCCATCCACTAGCAGTATATCTATATAGTTTACCATCTGTAGTAAGATATGCTATCCTACCTACAAAATTATCAACAGCAGGAAGAGTGCCTACATTCTCTATAAGCTCTAATCCAGAAGCCATTTTAGCCGCAGTAATAGTACCATCACCAATAGTAGCTACTGCTCCGATAGGTTGAACTACCTCTATCCATGATGTTCCATCCCATTCCATAAATTGTTTATTATCACTAGCAAATACAACTTCACCAACAACTTCACCAGTTACACCAGTAACAGTATCAACTACTTGTATCCCAACTACTGCAGACGCAGGAGACCTAAATGCAACCATCTCTCCATCGATATATGCATAATACAAACCATCTGCTTGATTAAAGAATATTTCACCTTGTTCACCAGAAACAGGAAGAGAACTTACTACCGTAACACCTGTAGAGGTAGTTCCTCCTGCACCTATAGCACTCTGAGCAATTAGAACCCACTCACTTACTTGCCACTCATAAATTCCACCATCAATTACATTTACTGCTAAGTCACCACTTTCAGCAAGTAGTGGTAGCCCATTTACAATATACTCAGCATTTCTAGCATTTTGAATAAACTCTATGTTATCTGCTAGAACTTGTATATCAGCTGCAATTGCAGCTACATCACTAATGACTGAAGATGGAGTATCTAACCCAGAACCATCTGTTGATGTAGTAATCTTAACTACATATCCATTAGTTGGTGCAGTTGCAAATACTACAGTTGAGCCAAATACATCCCATTGTTCTGCTGTAATCTCATGGTCTAAAGCATCATAGTAAAAATCTACCCTTACATGACTCTTTGATAGTATTTCTGATGGTACTGTGAAATCAGTCAAAGTTCCATCTGCATTAAATTGTTCAGTAGTTACTGCCATTTTTTATCCTTTTATATGTTTCGACTTCTAATTTTGAAGCTACCATCTATTGATACATTATTAAGTTCACATCCAGTTGAACCAGAAGTAGAAAAACCTATCCTAGTATTGTCTGAATTTCCACCTATAAAAACCTTTCTATCACTATCAAAATTAGAAATAGTATCAGTAGCACCTCTTTCGATATTTATTATATCTAAATCTAAAGTACCTGAGTATCCAACTTTAATATTTTTCATATAAAAAGGTTCGTTTGTAGCTCTAATTTCATTTGTCAACTCAACATTGTATTCAGACATAACTACACTTGATGTAAATGGAAGACTTGTGTCAGCATCATTAAAATTAGATGTAATCACTATTGGTTCTAATGCAACTTTATATGCACTATTATTAGAAGCCATTAAATACAATACTCCATCTAGTATTTCCATAGAGTATATACTTATAGTAAAAGTCCATTTGAACCATGCTGATATTACCTTTTGCCCACCATTGATATGATACTTATAAACATATATAGTATGCAAGTCAGAGCTATCTGAGATAAATACCATATTATGAGCAGATGAAACTTTAACGGTATCAACTGTTCTTGGTATATACTCAGGAACATGAGAAGATATGCTCTCTGCACTAGACTTATCAGACTGTAATGAAGCTGGGTCATAACTAAGAACATCTAAATAATTTCCAACCTTATTGAAAAATATAATTCCATTATCAACCACAACTGGAGAAAGACTATTTTCTGTTGCGTAGCTAGAAGTTTGAGAAATCCTAGTAGTTGCTGGACTTAGTACATCAGCAGAACTAAGCATAAATTGTCCGTTATCTGCCCATAGTGTAAGAGAACCAGCTACAGTATTAATATTTCTAATTATAGATACAGTATCACTATCTACAGACGCATCAATAGGGTCGCTGTCTAATACTTCAATAGCTGTAGTTGCAAAGAAATTGTAATAAGAAGCAGTTTCGCTAAGTATTATATTTTCATCAGAAGTAAATCCAAGCCTATTCTTAAAGAAGAACATATTAGAAATGGTGTTTCCTATAAAAGATGGCAAAGGATTTGAGTCATTATCTCCCTTATTTCTTTCACCCCATATTGTATCAAATCCATCTGTTGCATATTCAGTATTCCATCCAAGTGCAAAAGTTCCGTTAGTTTGTCTTACTAGTTTTGCTGGCATAGTCTTATAATCTATTTTATACTCAACACCTTCTTTTACTGTTTCTTTCCAATGGTCATCTTGCCATTTTAAATAGTAATTAGTAAAACTATCCTTATCTGTACCAGTTATAGATATAGTTCCAACTTCTGCATTTGTAAACCCAGCCATTGAAGCTGGTAAATCAGTTATCTTAGCAACACCAGTTTCCCAACCAACAGAAGCTTGATTACCCCAACTATCACCAGCTGACATTTCAAATCCACCAGTTATACCCCATGTTCCAGTACCAACAAATGCCCATTTCGGGGTGCTAAATTGGTTTGGAGTTGTAGTCCATTCTGTCTCTGATAATGCAACAAAAAAGTCAGATGGATTATTTTTTATATTAATACCAGTCCACCAAGTTCTCAACATTGTTGAAGTAACTCTAATATAAATACTATGAGTACCAAGTATTAATTTGTTTATCAAATCATTATAGGTAGCAAGAACACTTATATCATATCCAGTTATTGCACCAGTAGATAGAGTTTTAACTGTAGCATATTTTAATGTAGCGTAAAGACCATCTGGATTTGTAGTAAAGTAATACGGGTTTCCAGTATATAGTGTTGAGGTTATACTATAGTCTCTCGATATATAAACTATACTTCCTTCGTTTCTTGATGTGTACCCACTTATACCATTTATTAATGCCACTAGTCCAGCAGCAGCCAAGATACTGTCTGTATGGTTGTATGATATAGTTCCTATATCACTAAGAGTTATTTGATATGTGTATCCATGGCCTAACCCAGATGTTCCATCACTAAATGACCTCTTAATCCAATAGAAAGCCGTACTAGTTGATGTATCAGTCGGTGTTAAAGCACCATTTGTATTAGCTACTATAGACTTATTTAAAATCCATGTAGTATCACCAACAGTTAAAAATCCAATATCTTTTTTCCAATCTGTTCCAGCCCATACTGTAAGAATTTCCTCACCAACAGCACTTATGTCAGCAACAGTTTTAGCTACACCATTTTCATCAAATACCCTCAATCCATTTGCATCAAATATCATTCCGTATTTTTCTTGACCATCACCTCTATCATATGAGTGAATAGCCATGTTTTGATTTATACTACCTATAGCAGATACTAATGTTAATGGATTTCTTCTTCTTAATCCTTTAGCAACAGTAACCATATAGTTTTCCATAGACTCAACCTGATTGTCAAATCTTGACTCAGATACTTGTTGACTTACACCACCATTAAAGTCCCTGACAGTATGATTAGCAAACATTATAAGCTCGTTCTATCTAGTAATGTACTAGAATAGGTATCAGTTAATAAATTACCATCTTGATTATTAGCATCATCTCTTACTGCTAAAATTCTAGCTTCACTAAGAGATTTATTCTCTATTGATATTTCTGCTGTAGAACCACTTAATCCTAATATAGACCTATAACTTTCATGTCTAGCATCAGCAAATACATAGGCTCTATATGGCTGTTGTAAATCATCATAAGGAACATCATCAATAACGACACACTCTACTGGGTCATCAAATAAGAATGTCAGTTCAGAATTATTAAACAACTTCCAATCTCTAACAGTATGAGTATTGCTTGAATTATCATCTACTGACAAATAGCTAGTTGGTATAGCTATATACTTATTAGTATTAGGAACAAGTGTTACAGTCATTGTATTAAAATACCAGCCATAAGATAATATCTTTCTTCTTGACATAACAAATATATTCTCAACAGTAGTTATATTCTTCTGTATGTCATTTATATTTTTAATATTTTGTTTCTCAATAGGCATAGACAATAAAACATCTGCTACATATGGATAGGTAATTGATTGTGCAACCAAATTGTGATATACATACTTAGCAATAGAATTAATATTATCTTGTTCAGCCTTAACAGCAAATTCACTCTTTTCTTCTGACAACACTCTGTTCATAGCATAAGTATATAATAGATTATCTCCAGCCATAAATGGATACAGAGCTGTTATAGAAGATATAATCTCGTCTATTTGACCTTTAATTAATTCAGCAGATGGGTAAGCAGTTTCTAATGAGTCTGTTGTAGTAAGAAATCTATGTATATTATTCTCTATATACTCATATCCAGTTCCAAAGAAAGTATTTACACAAAACTTAGCTACTGAACCCATTGTTTGTTTTTCATCAAAAAGTATTACATCAATACCCTTTTCTTCAAACCCAATGTGTCTAGTAAACAAAGCTTTAGAAGCTCTCTTAACTAAATTATCTTGAATAAGAACATCTACTGTTGCAATATCAGTATCTGTATTACCAGTAATGTTATTATGCAATCTAATGTGTTCATCTAAAACTGTTGTTGCTAGTGTGATAACTGGTATTGTTCCAGCATCTAATTGTGTTTGAGTTACAACCTTCTCATTTATATACATAAGGATTGTATTAACTGCTTGTAACTTAGTCATTGATTATAACCTTTAGAGAGTAATAGAGCCAATTAAGGCTCTATAAATAGTTGGTCTGAGTAGTTATTACGCTACTACAGTACCAGCGGTAATTGCTACAAGAGAACCAGGATTTAGAACATCACAACCCATAGCTAATTGAACTTTCATAACAGTTTCATCATAGTTATCATCAAACCACTCTTTAGTAGCAAGACCCATTAACTCAACCATACCAATTACATCTCTAGTAAATAGGTATCCAACAAGTGTATCACCAAAACCACTCTCAGCAATAGCATTTGGAGCTAGTGCATTAGATAAGTTGTTAGAACGAAGTATGATAGTATCACCAATTCTAAATACATTACCGTCAGAGATAGAACCATTATCACCTGCATTAAAATCACGATTTACTGCTTTCTGAGAAAGTAATAGATTGTAATAGTGTGTATTAGATGTAACAAAGTATCTCTGCTCACCAATTTGGTCTTTACCATCAAGGATAGCTAAACCAGCAAACACTGCATCAACGATAGCATCACCCTTAGCCTCAGAAGTAGCACCAGTTGTAATCAATGTATTAAATACCATTCCACAAGCATACTGAGTATCAGTAGCAGCAGCCTGAGTAGCTAAGTCAAGCTCAACAAGAACTCTCTTATCAACAAAGTTAGCCATAGTAGAACCATTTTGTCCTGTAATCATAGAGCGGATATTATAATGAGCCATCTTCTCTTCATAATTATCTAATTGCTTTCTAACAAATATAGGTCTTTCAGTAAGAATAGTTCTTTCTGTAATAACCATTTGAGAAGCACCAGTTCTTTGGTCAGTACCAAGAACATGAGTTTGAACTTCACCACCAGCAGCAGCAGCAGTACCAGAAGGTAAACCAGTTGTAGCAGATATAGTAGACTCAGCACCACGACCATTAACGATAAACTGTGCAGACTTTCCATTCTGTAGTGTTTGCTTAGTAATAAGCTCCATAAAAATATTCTTTCTCTCGAAAGCAGCTAGTGTTTCAGCATATACTGTTAATGCTAAACCTGATTTTGTTGTAATTGTTGCCATAATAGACACCTTTAAGTTAAATTTTTTATGATTAATCTTGCTAGAATAAGCTTAGGTGTCTGAATTAAGTGAAGTTTTGGGCTATCACATATCAGGTTAAGTTATCTCGTTGAGATAAAATCTTAACCTAATGATATAGAAGTTTTAATGTGTTTGTCAAGAGCTACTTGAAAGAAGATTTAGAAAACTTAGCATCAACACTCTCAGTATACACTCTGTTCTGCCCATATCTACGGTCTGCAACATCTTTCATGTAGTCAGCTTGATTTAGGTAACCAGAACCAGAATTTGTATTTGTAGAACCAGTAATTCTAACACCATTTATGCCTTTTGCTAAATCATATCTAGCTTTTATTCCTTTATAAGAACCAATGATTGCTTCATAAGACATATTTTTAAGTGCATCTAACTCAGCATCAGATATGTTTCCATCTTCTGCCCATGCTTTAATCTCTGCAAATTGTTCTTGTCCACCAGCAATCTCATATACACTATTTGTAAATGCAACTTGCTTGCTATGTATACCATCAACATAGTTATCAACTACATCAGATGGTATTCCCATCTCTTCTAGCTTATCATACATCTCACTAGTTACTTTTCCAGTAGCTTCAAAGTTAGTTTGTAGGTCATTCCATAGTTCAGAAGATTTTACTTTCTCAACAATCTTTTCCTCAACTACTTCTTCTTCAACAACTTCATCTTCTGCAAACTTACGACCAGTCTTATCAGTAGCATCTTTTTTACCTGAGAAATTCTTTCTTAACTCAACATAATGTTGCTCTAAAGCACTATCACTCATTCCATCAATAACATACTGTGGCAATGTGGACTTTAGTTCTGTAATACCTTTCTTTAGGTCATCAACATTCTTATATTTATCTGCAAATAACTTGTTCTCTTCTTCAATAATATCAGATGGGAGCTTATTTTTGTCGTCTCCTTCATCATCAATACTTGGAACACCATTTCCATTCAGTTTATCAATTATTGCTTGAGCATCTTTATCTTGAGTTTGTATTAAATCATCTTCCATAATTAGTCCTTCATTTATTTAATTAAATAGTCTTTCGTGTGTGCATTGCTAATGGTAGAAAGACTAATAAAGACCACTAGCAAGCATATTTCTATGCTTCTTCTAGTTCGTCTACTAATATCTGTAGCTTTGCTACACCTAAAGTCTTATTAAACTCAACACCAGCATCAGTAAGTATCTTTTGTAGAACATCTTTCTCTGATAATTCTATCTCCTTAACAGTTTTAACTGTATCCATTGAGTGGTTTCTGCCTTTTTCAAACTTTACATTCATAGTCTTTCCTTATTTATTGTGCTGGTTGAACAGCAGTTTTAGCAGCTTCATTTGCACCAGTAGCAACTGCACCTTTAACAACTTCACCTGTAGTTTGGTCTACTGAGTTCTGTGCAGTTTGAGTTTCAGTAAATATGAAATTCTTACTAGCAACACCAGAGTTTGCAACCATTGCATTAGCAAAAGCTCCTACATTAATCTTCTCTGCTACCTTCTCAGCTCCAACTAGCTGTGCAAGTATACCTAATTCTTGTAGAAGACTATTAATCTTAGACAGCTCTACATTTCTACCTAATGCTTCAACTCCAGCAGTAATAATAACATCTACATCATTGCCACCATCTATTTTAAGAGTCTTCATTGCATTTTGAACCAATGGTAACTGTATATCCTCAGCAATAGCAGTATATATGCCACCAAACGAAGCTTCTAGCTCACTAGCAACTAGTTGTACCTCTTGTGCAGTAACTCTCTCTGCATCTCTAATAGCAGCACTGCCCATCAAGAAGGCTTCTGCTAACTCCTTCTTATAGTCTTGAACTAAGTTATATGTAACACTTAAATCTTGACTCTTGTCAGCTCTAACAACACCTATATCATCTACTTTACCAATGATTGCATCACCATTCTTAGCTCCAACATAGTCTTTATACTTTGTCATACCATTTGGATTAACAGTAAACACAATTTTTGAGCTTACAGTAGCACTCTCATTAAGAACCTTGCTTTGTTTCTCAAGTGATATTAGTGTACCAAGATGCTCTTCAACAAAACCTCTACCATAGTCTTCACCATCAATCTTATTCCATCTAACAGAAATATAAATATCTGATAAGTTCTTAATATCAGTCTCAGAACCAGCAACAGTAACCTCAGCTATCTCTTGATACCTCTTATATACTTTTTCTTCAAGATAAACCCTAGTAAACAACTCCACTGGTTCATCTTTATTCTTATCATCAATAGAACCTCTAATCTCATCTGGAACTGCATCATAGTCAAGCGTCTCTTTTATAATTAAGTCAATTATGGTTCCAGCAGAGTCTCTCTTGATAACATAGTTACGCATATTAAACACTCTATACTTTTCATCATCCATCTTCTCAATAAGACTATCTCCAGTAACCATTGATAATCTTAACGCAGGATATAAACTAGCTCTAAACTTAGATTTATTAATATATCTTAATATTCCTTCCTCTTTAGTAGATAGAACCTTCTCTACCTCCATCTGTGCAGTTTCATCTCCTTGAGTAATCTTCTGCATAGCTTCTTGAGTAGCACTTAACCTATAAAATGGTTGTGATGGTGGTAATATAGATAATGCAAACTTACCAACAAGATGATTAACTAACTTAGCACCAAATCCTTGTGCATAACCTCTTGCTAAGTCGTCCTGTGATGTAGCTGTCTCCGCCATAAATAGATACGGGATTGTAACTGTAGAACATAGCTCTGCCCTATCAAGAGTCGTAGTCCTGTTAGAATGAAGTTCATCATATCTCCCTTTAGCTGTAATATCTAATGCATTAGCCATGACTTATACTTTTAATCCAGTTGTATCTGTGTTAGCCAATGGAAGCTTTAAACTAGACTTACTAGTTTGTAGTTTTTTCTTCTTGTTTGCACTATCATCAATCTCAACACTTGCTTCTTCAATTGGAGCAGCTGGTGCAACTAATGGCATTGGAGCTGGAGCAGCACCTTTACCACCCTTATGTGCTTCATCAATTCTTAATCCATCTATCATTGGTACTCTTTTTATCATCTCTAGTCCTTTAAACTTAGTTTAGACTCTAGCCTCAGAGCCTCTTTATTTACTTCATCTAGTCCAAATTCATATGTAGTATAAACTTTCTTACCATTCATTCTACCTACAAACTTCTCAGATGCACTACCATCAGCCATGTACTGCTCTAATGGAAACCCAAACATCTTACATAGCCTTCCAGCTTGGATACTAATCAAATGCATAGCAACACTTCTTCTATATCCTCTCTCAACATACAAGTAACTATTTCCTATTGTTGGTTCTCTGAGTGTAAAATAGTAATTAACTATAAATGCACTAAACCCAACATAGCTTCCATCATCTGCAACCACTAAATATATAGCATAATGGTTATTGATGAAAAAGCCAACATCTATATCAACTTTAGAATTGTAAACCTCCTCTTGGAATTTGTGTAATGCAGTATCTAAGTAATAGACTTCATCTTTGTTGTCTTTATCTAAGATTATTAACTTCATCTTCATCCTCCACTGGAGGGTTAAAGTCTCTTGCCAACATATTAAGCATCTCAATCTTTCCAGCAATTACTCCTCTCTGGAAGTCGGTTATCTTCTCTGCAACCAACTCAGAAATAGTTGCTGTAGATTGAACCCTATCAAATGCATCACTCATAACCTTATCTATAAAACCAATCTCACTAACTTTAGCCATAGTCTTTCTCCTTTCGTATTTACATTTCGATATAATACCATATGTTTATACCTTATTTCAATATTAAAGAAAATTACCATCTCTTCAACCAGCAAAGAAAAGAAGCTAATGGCTACTGTCTTAACTGCAATAGACCTATCCCTGGAAAGTTTGTTTACTGTGGTGCTTGTAACACTCGTAAGCTAATGATAGATGGACTAGAAGGCACTAGAGTAAGAATTGGAATGGTAGGAAGAGATACAATTAACTATCAACAATACCTACACAGAAGCATATTCAAATGTAATGTTCACATAGACTATAGAGGCAATAAACAAGATAGAGTTAAAGCTAGAGTATCAGATGAAGCTATGAAAGTTGCTACGACCAGACTCCACAGAGTCTTGTCTTGCAACAAATACACATATAATGAGAAAGAATACCTAAATAATCAACACAATAGGAACAACTATATATCAATTCAAGATACAAGAAACATAGACAAGAGACTAATATATAACATACTTCTCTACTACATTTCATACCACATAAACAATAACCATGATTTCAAAACAGAGATACACTTTCAAACAAGCATGATGCAGAACTTACTAATAAACATAGAAACAACATATATAAGACTCAACCAAGAAGTAGATACATTCAACTTTCAACACATGAGAAAGACAAATAGAAACACTTATTGGTACTGGTTATACGAAGAAATAAACTCTATAATACAACCACTAATGAGTGAACTAATATTAAATATCCACGTTAACTAGTATATATATACTGAAAGTATAATACTATATACTTAAATATTTATTAACTTACTAAATATACCCTATATTAAGTTATATTTAATAAAGTAAAAAAAAGTATCATATATATTCTTACCCTATATTGATATTGAAGAACATATATATTCCCCCTTAGTGTTATTTAAGAGTTCATATATACATATATAGAGTTACATATTGTTAATCTAGTTGATATTAGATGTATAAGTATATAATTATAAATCATTTTAAGGTACTTATTAGACATTATATCTCTTAGGTATACTTAGGTATTAGTTAGTATAGTTTTCTTCTTACAACTAATTTAAAGTTACTTATACATATAAATATTATACAATTGAATGGAGTATTAACATGATTAGATATAATAAGAGCATATACTATAGTTTATTAACTAATCT